>Ga0210044_10001179_pt1 | contig 39576 bp, 36 predicted proteins | sample CryGey13umfilter_2_FD_183959 | JGI IMG/M metagenome (GOLD analysis project Ga0210044, IMG submission 183959) | Groundwater microbial communities from aquifer in Utah, USA - Crystal Geyser 4/9/14 3 um filter (SPAdes) (version 2) | ecosystem: Environmental > Aquatic > Deep subsurface >... | reverse complement strand
TGCGCGGATTCTCTTCGCCGATGTCCAGCGTCAGCTTGAGCAGCTTGTTCGCGGTTTCCACGTGCTCCGCATTGACGATGCGCGCCACGCGCAGATCGATCTTGCCGAAGTCGTCAATGTTGATGGTTTCAGAAATCGGTTCGATGGCTTTTTGTTGGTGTTCGGCGTGGCGTTGTTCGGAATGCGATTCGGTCATGGGTTTCAGGCTTTCCTGGTTGGCGGCGACCATCGCTTCGATCAGTTTCGGGTCGAGGCGGGTGGCCAGATGTTGATAGGGGTTGATTGTGTGGCCGGCTGGCAGCGGCTGCCATGAGTCTTGCCATGTGAGGGGGCCGATATTGAGGAAACGCTCGACCTGCGCAGCCAGTTCCGGCAGCACGGGTTTCAGGTACAGCGTCAGGTCGCGAAACAGGGTCAGCGCGGTTGAACAGACCTCATGTAACTCGGCTTCCTTGCCTTCCTGTTTCGCCATCGTCCAGGGAGCCTTTTCGGCGATGTACTGGTTCGCCACATCGGCCAGACGCATGATTTCGCGCAGGGCTCGTGCGTAGTCGCGTTCCTCGAAGCAACGGGCGATCTCGTTGCTGTCGAACGCGGTCTTGAACTCGGCGGATGCGGCGGCATCGCAGTTGCCGAGCTTGCCGACGAACTTCTTGCTGATGAACCCCGCGCAGCGGCTGGCTATGTTGATGTACTTGCCGATCAGGTCGCTATTCACCTTCGCCACGAAATCCTCAAGGTTCAGGTCGATGTCTTCCATGCTGCCATTGAGCTTGGCGGCGTAGTAGTAGCGCAGGTATTCGGTGTTCTTGATGTGGTCGATGTAGCTGCGCGCGGTGATGAAGGTACCGCGTGATTTGCTCATCTTCTCGCCGTTGACGGTGAGGAAGCCGTGCGCGAAGAGTTTGGTCGGGGTGCGGAAACCCGCGTGCTGCAACATGGCCGGCCAGAACAGCGCGTGAAAATACAAAATATCCTTGCCGATGAAGTGGTACAGCTCGGCATCGGATCCTTGTTTCCAGTAGTCGTCGAAATTCAAGGGCGAGCCCTCACCCCCAGCCCCTCTCCCGGAGGGCGAGGGGAGTGAGCAGAGTTGCTTGAAGCTGCCCATATAGCCGACTGGCGCGTCCAGCCAAACGTAGAAATATTTGCCCGGCGCATCGGGGATCTCGAAACCGAAATAAGGCGCGTCGCGCGAGATGTCCCAGTCGGTCAGCTTGTTCTCGCCTTCCGCGCCCAGCCATTCCTGCATCTTGTTCGCCGCTTCCGGTTGCAGTGAGCCGCTGCGCGTCCATTCGCGCAGAAATTGCTGGCACGAGTCGGCAGAGAGCTTGAAGAAGTAGTGGTCGGAGTTGCGCAGTTCCGGCTTGGCGCCGGACACGGCGGAGAACGGCTCGATCAGGTCGGTGGGCGCGTAGGCTGCGCCGCACACCTCGCAGTTATCACCGTATTGGTCCTTGGCGTGACACTTCGGACATTCGCCCTTGATGAAGCGATCCGGCAGGAACATGTTCTTCACCGGGTCGTAGAACTGCTCGATGGAGCGCACCTCGATCAGGCCGTTCGCCTTCAGGGTGCGATAGATTCCTTGGGCAAATTCCTTTGTTTCGCCGGAGTTGGTCGAGCCGTAGTTGTCGAACGCGATATGGAACGCGCTGAAGTCGTCAAAATGCTCCTGCCACACGCGGGCGATCAATTGTTCCGGCGTAATGCCTTCGTTGCCGGCGCGCAGCATGATGGGGGTGCCGTGGGTGTCGTCGGCACAGACGTAGTGGCAGGTGTTGCCGCGCATCTTCTGGAAACGGACCCAGATATCGGTCTGGATGTACTCGACCAAGTGGCCGAGGTGGATGCTGCCGTTGGCGTAGGGCAGGGCGGAAGTGACGAGAATCTTGCGGGTCATGTGACAGGTTCCTTAAGCGAGGCGCGATTGTAGCAAAACCCACGCACCGCCGAGGAATTAGGTAAAATCGCGCACGCCTAAATCTTCAAGGAAGCCGCATGAGCATCAAGTCAGACAAGTGGATCCGCCGCATGTGCGAACAGCGCGGCATGATCGAGCCGTTCGAGCCGAACCAGGTGAAGGAAGTGAACGGCAAGAAGATCGTCTCCTACGGCACCTCCAGCTACGGTTACGACATCCGCTGCTCGCGCGAATTCAAGCTGTTCACCAACATCAACAGCACCATCGTCGATCCCAAGAACTTCGATCCGAGTTCCTTCGTGAACGTCGAGGCTGACTACTGCATCATCCCGCCCAACTCTTTCGCACTGGCGCGCACCGTCGAATATTTCCGCATCCCGCGCAATGTGCTGACCGTGTGTCTGGGCAAATCCACCTATGCGCGCTGCGGCATCATCGTCAACGTCACGCCGTTCGAGCCGGAGTGGGAAGGTTACGTGACGCTGGAATTTTCCAACACCACGCCGCTGCCCGCCAAGATCTACGCCAACGAAGGCGTGGCACAGGTGCTGTTCTTCGAGAGCGACGAAGTGTGCGAGACATCCTATAAAGACCGTGGCGGCAAGTATCAGGGGCAGGTCGGTGTCACCCTGCCGAAAATCTGAAATGCAAAAAAGCATTTTTGACACAGAGTTCACAGAAGCCGATTAGATTTTGAATTTGAAATGACCAAAAGCACACAAATTATCTGGCGCGGCCCCCAAGGCAATGTCATCGCCTGCGTGGAGAAGAACAAGGTGTTGCAGGAGAACCTCGTCGAGATCCGCCAAGTCTGCGGCGACGCACTCGAAGACGCCATCCTCATGGGTTGCGACGAGCAGCAGTTCCGCGAGGTGCTGGCCGAACTGGTGGCCTCCCTGGCAACCCCCTATCCACTGCTCAAATAACCGCCCAAATCGCCGGCTCAATCTGCGACAGTTCGCGCCAATCCATATCACCCCATCAGAGGCCAAGCCATGAAATTCAGGTTCCCCATCATCATCATCGACGAGGACTTTCGCTCGGAAAACGCCAGCGGCCTCGGCATCCGCGCGCTGGCGGATGCCATCGAAAAAGAAGGCATGGAAGTGCTCGGCGTCACCAGTTACGGCGACCTGACTTCGTTCGCGCAACAGCAAAGCCGCGCCTCGGCGTTTCTGCTGTCGATCGACGACGAGGAATTCGGCAGCGGCAGCAAGGAAGAGACCGAATCGGCGCTGAAGGCGCTGCGTGCTTTCGTGCGCGAACTGCGTTTCCGCAATGCCGACATCCCGATCTATCTGTACGGCGAGACGCGCACCTCGCGCCACATTCCCAACGACATCCTGCGCGAGCTGCACGGCTTCATCCATATGCACGAGGACACGCCTGAATTTATGGCTCGCCATATCATTCGCGAGGCGAAAGCCTATCTCAATTCGCTGGCGCCGCCGTTCTTCCGCGCCCTGCTCGACTATGCCCAGGACGGTTCCTATTCCTGGCACTGCCCGGGACACTCCGGCGGTGTGGCCTTCCTGAAAGCGCCGGTGGGACAGATGTTCCACCAGTTCTTCGGCGAGAACATGCTGCGTGCCGACGTATGCAACGCGGTGGATGAGCTGGGACAGTTGCTCGACCACACCGGCCCGGTCGCGGCAAGCGAGCGCAACGCGGCGCGCATCTTTAATGCCGACCACCTGTTCTTCGTCACCAACGGCACCTCGACCTCCAACAAAATCGTGTGGCACTCCACCGTCGCGCCGGACGACATCGTGGTGGTGGACCGCAACTGCCACAAATCCATCCTGCACGCGATCATGATGACCGGCGCGGTGCCGGTGTTCCTCACCCCGACGCGCAACAACTTCGGCATCATCGGCCCGATTCCGAAATCGGAATTCGACATGGCCAGCATCCGGAAAAAGATCGACGCCAACCCGTTCATCAGGGACAAGAAAAAAAAGCCGCGCATCCTCACCATCACGCAGAGCACCTATGACGGAGTGCTTTACAACGTCGAGACGCTGAAGGAAATGCTCGACGGCAAAATCGACACCCTGCATTTCGACGAAGCCTGGCTGCCGCATGCGGCATTCCATGATTTCTACCGGGACATGCACGCCATCGGCCGCAGCCGCCCGCGCGCCAGGGAATCGATGATCTTCGCCACCCAATCCACCCACAAACTGCTGGCGGGATTGTCGCAGGCGTCTCAGATTCTGGTGCGCGAGCCGGAGTCGCGCCAGTTGAACAGCCATGTATTCAACGAGGCGTATCTGATGCACACCTCCACCTCGCCGCAGTACGCCATCATCGCCTCTTGCGACGTGGCGGCCGCGATGATGGAACCGCCGGGCGGCACCGCGCTGGTGCAGGAAAGCATCGCCGAAGCGCTGGATTTTCGCCGCGCCATGCGCAAGGTGGACGAGGAGTTCGAGGCCGACTGGTGGTTCAAGGTGTGGGGGCCGGACAACATCGCCGACGAAGGCATCGGCGAGCGCGCCGACTGGATGCTGCATCCGGAGGACAAGTGGCACGGCTTTGGCAAATTGGCCGAAGGTTTCAATATGCTTGACCCGATCAAGGCCACCGTCATCACGCCCGGACTGGACGTGGACGGCGACTTTGCCGACTCCGGCATCCCCGCCGCGATGGTCACCAAATACCTGGCCGAGCACGGCGTCATCGTCGAGAAATGCGGCCTGTATTCCTTCTTCATCATGTTCACCATCGGCATCACCAAAGGTCGCTGGAACACCCTGCTCGCCGCGCTGCAACAGTTCAAGGACGACTACGACAAGAACGCGCCGATCTGGCGCATCCTGCCGGAGTTCGCCGCCAAACGCCCGCAATACGAGCGCACCGGCCTGCGCGACCTGTGCCAGCAAATTCACGACACCTACAAAACCAACAACGTGGCGAAGATGACCACCGAAATGTATCTGTCCGACATGCAGCCCGCGATGAAACCGTCCGACGCCTTCGCCAAAATGGCGCATGACGAGATCGAGCGCGTGGCCATCGACGACCTGGAAGGCCGTGTCACCGCCGTGTTGCTCACCCCCTATCCGCCCGGCATTCCACTGCTGATCCCCGGCGAGCGTTTCAACAAAACCATCGTCGATTACCTCAAATTCGCGCGTGATTTCAACAGCAAATTTGCCGGCTTCGAGACTGACATCCACGGCCTGGTGGCGGACAAGATCGACGGCGAGCGGTTGTATTACGTGGACTGCGTGAAATAGCAGGAGAATGTGGCCGCCCTCATCCGCGCCATCGAAGCTGACATCACCACCCTGCGGGTCGATGCCATCGTCAACGCGGCGAACAACCCGCTGCTCGGCGGTGGCGGCGTGGACGGCGCAATCCACCGCGCGGCGGGGCCGCAACTCTTGGCCGAATGCCGCACCCTCGGCGGCTGCGCCACCGGCGATGCCAAACTCACCCAAGGCTATCTGCTGCCGGCGCGTTACATCATCCACACAGTTGGCCCCGTCTGGCACGGCGGCACACAGGGCGAAGCGAAACTGCTCGCATCCTGTTATCGCCGCTCGCTGGAAATCGCCGCCGCCCACGGCATACTCTCCATTGCCTTCCCCTCCATCAGCACCGGCGTCTACGGATACCCAAAAGAACCGGCAGCGCACATCGCGGTGGACACGGTGCGCGATTTCGTGAGCCGCAATGCCTCATTGCAAGAGGTCATCTTCTGCTGCTATTCAGCGCAGGACCCCGCTCTTTATCAAACGCTGCTGGGGTGATGAGGGATTTGAGGGAAGGGCGGCTTGTCGGCCTTATGGAAAGCTTTGTATAAGGCCAACGACCAGCCCGTCGCAATGTCACCCGTGAAGCTCCGTTCTTGGCCGAGACCCGCCTTCTGGCTTCGATCACTTCTTATTGTTATTGACCACCCGCTCCACCGCCAAAATGCGCGCTTCGCGGACCTTGGCGGCAATGAGGTTTTTGTCGGCACAGACGCGCGCGATGTCGCCGCCATTCACGCCTTGCGCGGCTCTTGCGCAATTCATCAGGTATTCGGTTTGCGGGTAAGCGTCGTTCTCGTGGCCGGTGCGTCCGTGTGCGTCGGATTCGCAGGTTTGCAGGATGAGTTCAAAACGTTCCGGTTTGCGCCACAGGTCGCAGGCGTCGAACAGGTTGACGATGGTGTCGGCACGCAGTTCTTTGGCGCGGTGGATATTGCCGTGCTGCTTTGCCACCAGCAACGCAAGGTCGCGGCTTTCGGAGGGAACTCGCAGACGCGCGCACAAGCCTTTCAGCAGATCGACGCCGCGCATCTCGTGGCCGATGTGGCGTGGCAGGATGTCGGCCGGGGTGTTCGCTTTGCCCAGATCGTGGCCGAGTGCGGCGAAGCGCACTTCGAGTGAACACCGGTGTTTCGCGGTGTCGTCGATGACCATCATCACATGCACGCCGCAGTCGATCTCGGGATGGTAGTGCGCGGGTTGCGGCACGCCGAACAGCGCGTCCACTTCGGGCAATATCTTTTTCAGCGCGCCGCATTCACGCAGGGTGAGGAAAAAACGCGAGGGATGCTTTTCCATCAGGCCGCGCGCCAGTTCCTGCCACACACGTTCGACGACCAGCGCATCGACTTCGCCGTTGGCCACCATGCGGCGCATCAGCGCCAGTGTTTCCGGAGCAAAACTGAAATCGAAGCGCGCGGCGAAGCGCGCGCCGCGCAGGATGCGCACCGGGTCTTCGGCGAAGGCGTCGCTGACGTGGCGCAACACGCCTGCCTTCAGGTCGGCTTGGCCGTGGTAGGGGTCGATGAGCTTGCCGTCGGTATCCTCGGCGATGGCGTTGATGGTGAAGTCGCGGCGCAGCAGGTCTTGTTCCAGCGTGACATCGGGCGCGGCATAGACGTTGAAACCCTTGTAGCCCGCCGCCGTTTTGCGCTCGGTGCGCGCCAGCGCGTACTCCTCGTGCGTGCCGGGATGCAGGAACACGGGGAAGTCCGCGCCCACCGGCTTGAAGCCGCGCGAGACCATCTCTTCCGGCGTGCTGCCGACGACGACCCAGTCATGATCCCGCACCGGCAGGCCGAGCAGGCGGTCGCGCACCGCACCGCCGACGCAATAGATTTTCGGCTTGCTATCGCTCATCGGCAGAAACAACCGGCACTTTGCTGTCGATCACGCCCAGACGCTGCTTGAGCGTTTCGTCGCTGTGACCGAACAGTTTGGCGTAGTAGATCGTGTTGCTCATCACTTTGCGCACGTAGTCGCGCGTCTCGTCGAAGGGGATGGTCTCGACGTAGATCGCGCCTTCCAGCGGGCGGTTGGCGCGCCATTTTTTGGCGCGGGTCGGCCCGGCGTTATAGGCGGCGGAGGCTAGCACCGGATTATCGTCGAAACGGCTATACACGTTCTTCATGTAGTAGGTGCCAAGGCGCAGGTTCATGTCGAGCTGGTGAATCATGCCTTTGCGATAGCCTTTCAAGCCGAGCCGCCGAGCCGCCCAGCGCGCGGTATCCGGCATGATCTGCATCAGCCCGGCGGCGCCGACTTCCGATTTGGCGTGGGTGACGAAACGGCTTTCCTGGCGCATCAGGCCGTACACCCAGGCTTCTTCCACATCGTGTTCCTGCAGCGGGGTTTGCAGTGCCTCGCGGTAAGGTGCGGGATAGCGCAGGTTGAAATCGTGCAACTCGATCGTGCGCATGGCGGCGTTGATCGAGCGGTCATACATTCCGTTGCGTTGCGCCACTTCGGCGGCAATCAGCAATTCGCGGTCGGTCAGGCCGCGCATCGCCCAGTCCCATTCCTTCCCCGCTTCGGTGCGCAATCCCATGCGGTAAAGCAGGATCGTGCGTTGGATCTCCGGGCGTCCCTGCATCGCTTCGATCTGCGCTTCATCCGCCTCAAATTTTGCGGTTGGCGCCCACGCGCCAGGTATCTCACCCAGCTCGTCCAGCGCCAGTTGGCCGTAGTAGTGGTATTCGCGGCTCAGCGGCACCAGCAAGGCGTCCGCCTCCGCCACCCGCCCCAGCGCTTTGAGCGCGCGCGCGCGCCAGTAACGCCAGGCCGCTTCGCTCTGCTGCTGCGGCGACATCGCCGCGATACCGAGTTGCACCTCGTGCCAGTTTTCCGCGCGCAGCGCGGCGCGCACGCGCCACGCCAGTTGCTTCTCGCCCAACTCGGCGGTGCCTGCCGCTTCGTACCAGCCCAGTGCCCGTTCATCCTGTTCCAGCGCGGCCGCGTAACCCAGCGCGGCAAAGCCCTGGCGTCGCTCGTCTTCGGAAAAATGACCGATGATGCGCTGCCACTCGGCATGCGCCAGATTGACCGAGCTCCGCGCCAGACGTTGCAGCGCGAACAGCGCCACCGCACGGCGACCGGCGGAAGCGGCGGCGAAGGCGGTTTTTTGCAAATAGCGCTGCGGATTGCGCCATGCCGCTTCCAGCTCGGTCAGCGGCCAGCGGGCTGTTGCGGGAAGAGAGGAATTAAGCTTTTTGGCCGCAGACAGCTTGCCTGTTTCGAGCAACTGCTGCATCCGCTGCTGCACATCGCGCGCGGTAATAAATCCGCGCCCTATCGCCGCCGCGAACAGCGGCAGACAATTTTCGCTTTGCGCCGCGTCGGTGAACCACACGGCGCGCGCGCCGAGCAGTGCTTTGTCCTCGTCTTCCCGGCGCTGCCAGTGCAAGGCATGACAGGTCAGTTCCGCATCGGCTTCAACCAGATTCGGATATTCCGCCGCAAACTCCTCCCAGCGCCCCCGCCTGGCCATCTGTTTCAGCCATTCACCGCGGAATTGATCGATTACCGGCGTATCTTCCACACGCGCGAAAAATTCTCGCGTCGGCGCACTGTCCGCCTCGTCCCAGCGCATGCGCAGGCGGTAATAGGTGACGTAAGGTTCCAGCGTGGAATCCAGCAGGCGCGGCGCGATCTTCTCCAGTTCGACCGCCTTGCCGGCGGCAAATGCGGCGCGCGCGGACATAAAATCCCGCGCCGCATCGGCCCATGCCAGCGTCGGAATCAGGAACAGTAAAAAAGACAGGAAGCGCATCGAAAAAGTCAGCCAAAAGTTCGCTGAAGGATAGCACACACGCCCTCGCCCCCATCGGCGCGGCACGGATAAAACCGTGCCGCAGCGGTCGGCATGCGCCGCCCGGGAGAACAGAGCGGCAGCGCAGTCAGCGCTGGCAGGTGGACATCTTTTGCAGGAATCCCTCGATCTCGCACTCCGCCAGCGCGGGCGGCAAAGGATGATGCGGATCGCGCGCCAACTCGCCCGCCGCCGCAAGCGCCAGTTGCGGATTCAAGCCCGCGTTCATCACTTTGTCGTTATAGGTCTCAACCCGCATCTTCGGCTGCTCCCCACGATAATTTTCCCTATTCATCGGGATCGTCATGGCACATCTCCTTTCCCTTGGAACGCAGTGCGCGCCCCTGTGAACAAGATATCGGCGCGCCAACGGGGAAGTTTAGGGCAATCACCAGGATTCGATGCGCGCCCGCACCAGCCCGACATGGCTGCGCAACTCGTACAGATGGCTGGAAAACGCGACCGGCAGACGCAGGCGGTTGACCTTGTTCTCGATCGCGTCCAGTTCGTTGCGGAAGCGGGCGAAATCGACAGGCGGCGGCGTGTTACGCAATTGCAGTTCGAGAAAGCGCAGTTCGCCGTACAGTTTGTGGATGCGCGACTTGATCAGCCAGGTGTACAGCGCGGGGATCACCCGGCTCAGGGGAATCGCCAGCGCCAGCAGGGGAAGCAGGATGATCAGCACACGGCTGACAAACGTGGCAGCCCAGAATGGCAGATAGCGGTCGAGAAACGGCGGGCCGGATTGAAAAAAGTACGCGGCCTGACTGCTCAACTCGAAATCGGAATCCTTGTGTGACGGAAATTCGTGTTCCTGATTCAGCATGCCCGCGCCGCCGTGGACGCGCGTCAGCACCTTGAGCAGCAGGTAGGCCAGCGCCGGATGCAGCGCTTCGCGCGCCACCAGGGTGACGGCGGGCGCCAGCAAGCGGGTGCGTTGCGGCGGCAGGTTGGCCTGCAAGCTGAGCGCGCTTTGCGGCAACACCCGCTCATGCAGAAAATTGAACTGGCGAGAAAGCGCTTCGGCATCCTGCAAATCAACCAGATTCGCCCCCGGCATCAGGGCAACCTCGCGAATCAGCGGCGAATCCGGCACCCCGGATAGAAAGATCACATCCGCCACGCCGTGCCGCAGCGCCTCTTTCGAGTCGTCCTCGCCGATTTCGTACAGGGTCGCGTTGCGCCCATTCACCCCCGCCGCATCAAGGATCAGTTGCGTCAGCAAACGGGTGCCGCTGTCGGGGCGTCCCGCCCCGACGCGCAGCCCCTTGAGTTGGGACAGGTGTTCGATTTTTTGCCGCCCTTTGTAGAAAATCCACAGCGGCTCGTAATACAGACTGCCGAGGGAAACCATGCCGACGCTGGATTGCGCACCGGCCATCCCACCCGGCACCAGGGCGAGGTCCACGCCGGAATCTTCCTGGCTCAGTTCATCCAGACTTTGCCGCGGCCCTTCGCTCTCGCGGATTTCGAGGGTGATGCCTTCCGTTTGCAGCAGCGCGGCATACAGGCTGGCGTAAGCCTGGTAATTACCGTCTTCCTTGCTGATCGAAATGACCATCTTTTTCGGCGGCGCGGGGTCGATCAGCCAGTAGGCGGCCAGCGCGATCAGCCCCAGCACCAGCAGATAGGGCAAGGATGCCCTGAATGCCTGCATCGGCAATGAGACATGCAGCGCTTCGCGCGCTTCTTCGGTGTTCATTTCACGAGATTCGTCCGACACGGCAAAGCCTTTCCGAAAACAGGGGCACAGATTGTGCGCCAGTGTGCATCATAGCGGCAGCCGCTTGCCCAAAACAATCCGCGCCTGTAAGGTTGCGCGCGCTGCACCGACCAAGACCTGCATCCGCCATTTCGGCCATGCCAACTTTATTCAGGAGTACCGCCATGAATCTCAATCAAATCACCAAATCCCTGCTGGTTTCCGGTGCGCTGGCACTCGCCATGAGCGGCCCCGCGCTGGCCAACCCCTGTGCCGCACACAACCCCTGCGCGGCCAAAAATCCCTGCGCGGCGCAACAGATGAACCCCTGTGCCGGCAAGAACCCGTGCGCAGCCAAAAAGATGAAGAAAGATGCCAAACACATGAATCCGTGCGCGGCGAAAAATCCTTGTGCGGCCAAGAATCCGTGCGGCGCAATGAATCCGTGTGCGGCGAAAAATCCCTGCGGCGCCAAGAATCCCTGCGCCGCCAAGAAGTGGTAACAGCGCAACAAGTCGCCACCGGTTCCGTTGAGGAATCGGTGGCTTTTTCTTTGGCCGGACTTCCGCGGGCGCAGTTGCAAACCATGCGGCAGGCCGGACAGGAAATTTTGCACTGCTACCGCGCACTGCAAAAAGCCGAATTGAATCTGGTCGGCGAAGTATTGCGCGACACCCTGAACAAGGGCGAGACGTTTTACGAATTCAATCACTACCCCGATGACGATGTGTATGACCGCGAAACCCATGCGCAGTATTACTACCACGCGCATCGCGGCGAAATCGGCGAGCATGGTCACTTCCACACTTTTTTGCGCCCCAAAGGCATGCCTGCCGGAGCTGCTCCCATCGCATATCCCGCCACCGATCCGTGGCCGCAAGGGGATGAGGCGCTTTCGCATCTGGTCGCCATCGCGATGGACAGCTACGGCTACCCGACCGGTCTGTTCACCACCAACCGCTGGGTCACGGCGGAAGCCTGGTATCCGGCCGAGCAAATCATTCAGATGCTGGATCGCTTCGTCATCGACCATGCTTTCCCGTCGTGGCCGCTGAACCGCTGGATCAGCGCCATGTTCGTGCTGTTCCGCCCGCATATTGAAGCCCTGCTGAAGCGACGCGACGAAGTAGTGTGGGCGTGGGCAAAAACGCGTCCCGGCGAGGATGTATTCGAAGACCGTGCGCTGGACATCACCAGCCAGATGCCGATTTCAGTTGAAGCCACGCTGGCCGAAGTCGAACAAATGCTGGCGCAAGCCGCTTGACGCTGCCTATTCGCAGCGCCCGTTTTCCGGGGCTATTTCGCGCACCAAACGAAACCCGATGAGGATGTGTTTGATCCCGGCCGGCCGGCTATGCCGCGCAGCGGGACGGCATACGCCGCACCCCCTGTCGTCCCACGAACCGCCTTTGACGATAGCCCGCGCGCGCCCTTGCATCGTGCCCGTCCACTCATAGACTTGCCCCGCGCCATCGAGCAGGCCGAACGGACCGCGACCGCGGGCAAACTGACCGGCCGGCGTACTATCGAATCCGCCATCATCCGCACTGTTTAATTTGTGCGGATCAAATTCCGCCCCCCACGGGAACGCGCGACCGTCAGTGCCGCGCACGGCTTTTTCCCATTCCGGCTCGGTGGGCAAGCGCCAATGCTGCCCGGTTTGCCGGGTCAGCCATGCGGCATAGCGTTGCGCATCCGCCAGACTCACCAGCACCACCGGATGGTCTTCGCGTCCTGCCGGTGGCCGGTGAACTTTCCAGGCAAAACGCACGGTGCTTTGATACGGGTGGATCAAGCCATAGGAAATCCAGGTCTTGCGGTCAACCCCGGGCGCCCGATGCCGAGTCGCCGCAATGAAGGCGGCATATTGCCGATTGGTCACCGCTGTCGCCATGATGCAGAAAGCCCCTGTCTCGGCAGATTGGCGCGGCAATTCGGCGGCATACCATTCTTGTTCACGCGTGACCGGTTCACGGTAAGCCAGCTCGTCCAGGTGATACGCCATTTCGCGCTCGACTGCGTCAGAACCCATGATGAAAGCGCCGGCAGGAATCCGCATCAACCCCGGCATATCCATCTGCTTGCTGACCGTCCCGGCTTGCGCACCAACAGCACCAAGCAGCCATAGCAATCCGGCCAGACGCCGACCGGCATGGGCACGGTGCCGCGGCATGATCAGGGGGCCGAAACCGCTGCGGCCAACCCCGCCAACGCGGCTTGTAGCTTGCCGACCACCGGGCACTGCGCGGCGCCATGCCGTTGCGCCAGATACGCGGGGTCGTTGTATCCCAGCCACACCTTGCCCTGCGCGTCTTCCCACACCAGCATCTTCAGCGGCAGGTCGATGCCCGCCGTTTGCGCGCATTGCATCAAGGGCGTGCCACCCTGCGGATTACCAAAAATCAGCAACGCTGTCGGGCGCAGGGTTTGGCCGATTTTGGCCGCGCCCGCAGCATGGTCGATGCGCGCAAACACGGTCAGGCCGCGCTGCTCGACCGTGGCCTGGAGTCTGACCACGGTTGCCGCGACACTGTGCGAACTCTGCACGACGACCAAGCCATCGACCGCCAGCGCCAGCGACGAGGTTAGCCACAGGATCGTGCCCATCAGAATCGGCCATCTTCTCATTTCGTTCTCCCGCGTAAAAAATACTTGATGGAAATTTGTAAAAATAGCGGGCGCAATCCCCTTATACCCAATATTTTCCCGTCCACGCGCCGCGCACAAAATCGATCGCGACCCGTTTCGGCGCGATCTTGCGCGCGTTGCATGTATCGAGTTCGATTTCCGGCTGTCGGCCGAGGCGGTCAGCGACTTCAAATGAACAGGCGATCGAGGTGACAGGGCGGAAGAAGAGCTCAAGTTTGTCGCTGGCCGCAACGGTCTGGCGTTGCGGCGGAGCCTCGTGAAAGCGGACAAATTTTTTCACCAGGCAGGAAAAATACAATTCCATCTCAACCACCAGCGGTTGTGTGCGGCGCGCCAATTCGCGCGCGGCGGCATTGGTCCATTCCACCAGAACGGTCCGCCCGTTGATTTGCACGGTGTTGTTGAATGCGCTCGCCATGATCGTGTTTTCCCTCGCTCAAAACACACGCGGGGCGATGTCCTCCACCATCGTCCCGATCAGATCGGGGTCACTGTCGGGGGCGAGTGCGGCGGCATCTCCTCTTTGTCCGGTCATTTCCAGCTCCATGCCGTCAACATCCTGCGTCAATCGTGATTCGCCGCCGCAGGCGCGGCAATACAGATGGTCGTCCGCATGTTGCGCGCGCCGCACGGCCACCGGCGCATGGCAGGCGGGACAAAACAGGAGCGGCAAACCGGGTTCGCTGTGGCCGATAACATGCACCAGTTCGGCGGAATGGCTCACCGCCAGGAAATGTCCCGCCAGCGTCGCGTCGAACTGGCTGCCGCTTTCGTTGCGAATGATCTCCAGCGCCTTTTCCACCCGCATCCCTTTGCGATAAGGGCGCGTGCTGGTCATCGCGTCGAAGGCATCGGCGATACCGACGACGCGCGCGACTTCGGGAATCACCGCGCCCGCCAGTCCTTGCGGGTAACCCCGACCGTCCGGGCGCTCGTGATGGCCGACCACCGCGTCGAACGCCAGCGCGGCAAGGGGATGATTGGTCAACAAACGCCCTCCCACTGCGGGATGCGTCTGGATCACCGCATATTCGTCGCCGGTCAGGCTGTCCGGCTTGTTCAGAATCGCATCCGGCACGCCGATCTTGCCCAGATCGTGCAGAAAACCGCCGATTTCGCACAGCGCGATGTCGCGCCGCGACAACCCGGCCTCTTGCGCCAGCAATCTGGAGAATTGCGATACCCGCCACAAATGCCCGCCGGTATAGGGATCGCGCGCCTCGACAATCATCGATAAACCAAGCAGCGTGTTGAGCAAAGCGGTCTTGTCGGACATGGTGCCTCCTTCAATAACGGCTGGTTAAAGTCGCCAGCCAGTCGGGCATCGCGTTGAGTGCCCACTTTTCGAAATACTTATCCGCGCCGGTCAACACCAGCATACCGATCAACAGCAACGCGATGCCGAATATTTTTTTTCCGGCCTGCCCCGTCTCCAGCATGCGGTGGCGCCATTTTCCCAAGGCCTGGCGCGACATTGCGCCTATCGCCAGCAGCGGCATTGCGGCCCCCAAACTGAACACCAGCATCACCGCCGCCACCTGGGCCAACGCCTGCCCCTGGCTTGCCAGGGTAATCGCCACGCCCAGCGTGGGGCCCACACAGGGTGTCCATACGATGCCGAGCAGCATGCCCAGCATAAACTGCCCGCTTAACCCGTCCGGATTAAACTTCGCCAGCATCCCCTGCCCCGGGCCAAGACGATTCATCAATGCCAGAAAGTGAATTTGCAGCGGATCCGAGACCAACACCAGGCCAAACAAAAGCAATAACACGCCGCCTGCGATCCGCAAGGTCTCCGCATCCACACCGGCCAGACCGCCGAGAGCGCCCAACGCCACCCCGACCAGCGTGAATGAGAGCATCAACCCGCCGACCAGCGCAAAAGAGCCAAAACGGTGCGCGCCAACCGCCGAACCAAACAGGATCGGGATCAGCGGCAACACACAGGGGGACAGGATCGTCAATACGCCCGCCAAGAGTGATAGGCCATAGCTGCTTGTGCCGATTTCCATCACCGCGCCCCTACAGCGCCTGATTTAATAATTCCGCAATCAGTGCGGGATCGGTTTCCGCCACCGAGCGCGCCACCTCTTTGCCGGATTTGAACAGGATGAGCGTGCTTTGGTAACGCACGCCAAAGGATAGGACTGCCGCGCGTTGCTGGTCATAATCGACGCGCAACACCTTGATCGGCGAGTATTTCTTCGATCCAAGCAAATCGCCCAGCACCCTGTCCTGCACCCGGCAGGTGCCGCACCAGTCGGCATGAACAGCCACCAAAACAGGCTGCCCGGCCTGATTCAGCGCATCCAGCCTGGCGCGCGAATAAGGCTCGCCCACTGCGGCCTGCGCCCCCAGCGGCAGGAAGAGAGTCAATATCAACCACACCCGGCTTAAAATGAACACGACACCTCCTGAATGAGAATAGATTTGCGGGTTTGGTCGCGCCGCCGCGTGATCCGTTACAAAATCCGCCCCAATAAAAAAACATGTAAGGTTTATTCCGTAAGCGCGACGAATTGCCGTCACTACTGCGAACGTGACTTTGAAGCATTTATGCGAGCCCGCGCCACACTTCTTTAGGAGAATGAAAATGAAATATAATCAATTGGTTAACACGCTAATCGCTTCCGGTGTTCTCACTCTTTCGGTTGGGGGGATGGCGATCGCCTCGCCCTGTCGCGCCAATCCGTGCGCGCCGCGTAGCGCACGCATGAATCCGTGCGCCGCCAAAAACCCTTGTGCCGTAAAAAATCCTTGTGGCGCGATGAATCCCTGCGCAGCCAACCCCTGTGCGGCAGGAATGACCAAGATGGACATGACAGGGGTGATGCGCCCGAAACATTACAAACCCTACAAAGGCAAGAATGCGGAACTGGTGCGTTATGGCAAGAAATTGTTTAGCGACACCCGCCTCAGCACCAACGGCATGTCATGCCAAACCTGCCACGCCGACAATGGCGCGTTCCAGGCCACGTTTGAGCAGACCTACCCGCACTACGTCCAAATGACCGATGACCGCGCCGGAGTGAAGTCCGTTCACCTGGATGAAATGGTGCAGTTCTGCATGGTGGCACCGATGGCGAGCAAACCGTTGCCTTGGAACAGCAAGAAACTGGCCGCATTAACCGCTTACAGCGCATCGCTGCAAAAGGGTTTCAAGGCCAACCCGTGTGCGGCGGGCAATCCTTGCGCGGCAAACAATCCCTGCAGCGCAAAGATGAACCCGTGCGCAATGAAGAAGAATCCGTGTGCGGCAAAAATGAACCCGTGCGCCGGCAAAAATCCCTGCGCGGCAAAACGCTGGTAATCGCGCCAGCGGAAAGGCGGCGCCAATCGAAGGTCAAAGCTCGATTGGCGCCGTTTTTGTTTCTGCCGTCCCCGCATCAATCTGCCCTGTTGATTTCATCCGGTTGATCCCGATCATGCCCATCCAGCGTTTCTATCTAACCGGCGCGGCTCTGCTCTTGCTGCTTCTGACATGGCAAACCGTTGTCGATCAATCCGCCATCGCCCTGATCGTGATTGGCCTGTTGCTGGGGCTGGCGTTTCACCATGCCGGATTCGGCTTTACCGGCGCGTATCGCACGCTGATGGAGATCGGCAGCGTGCGCCTGATCCGCGCACAATTGCTATTGCTGGGGCTGACCACCCTGCTGTTCGCGCCTTTTCTGGCAGCGGGTTCCTTCAACGGGCAGGGCCTGGTCGGCGCAGTCGCTCCCGTCGGCATTGGTGTGGCAGTGGGCGCTTTCATGTTCGGTATCGGCATGCAACTTTCTGGCGGCTGCGGTTCGGGCACGCTGTGCGGTTTCGGCAGCGGCAACACGCGCCTGTTCTTCACCGTTCTCACCTTCTGCTTTGGCGGCTGGCTGGCCACGCTGCATGCGGACGAATGGGAGAGTCTGCCCTCATGGAATGCGCCCGCACTGGGTGACATGCTCGGCTGGCCGCTGGCGGTCGCGTTGCAACTCGGCGTGTTTTCCTTGTTGTGGCGGGCAACACGGCGCTGGGGGGCGAAGGATGAGATGCTTACGCCGCAGACCTATACTTGGTGGCGCGGCCCCTGGCCGCTGTATCTCACCATGATCCTGGTCGCCCTGCTCAATCTGGGCGTGCTGCTGCAAACTGGCCACCCGTGGGTGGTGACTTGGGCGTTCACCCTTTGGGGCGCCAAGATGGCAGCGGCGCTCGGCTGGGATGCGGAAAACAGCGGTTTCTGGAACGACGACTACCGCCTCGACCAAATACAGAGCAGCGTGTTCGCCGACGAAACCAGCGTGATGAACATAGCCATTATTTTCGGCTCGCTCGCTGCCGCCGCGCTGGCCGGCGGACTCAAACCGAATTTCCGGGTTGCCGGGTTGCCGCTGCTGGCCGCCCTGCTCGGCGGCCTGCTGATGGGCTACGGTTCGCGCATCGCCTACGGCTGCAACATCGGGGCGTTTCTTTCCGGCGTGTCGTCCACCAGTCTGCACGGCTGGCTGTGGATACTCGCCGCGCTACCCGGCAACTGGGTGGGCATCAAACTGCGTGGCGTGTTCCGTGTGGAGTGAGTCAGCCCCGTGCATACCGGATCAGGATGGAGGATAAACGCCAACGATTCGTGGCGGGCATGCCCGTTCAGAGTTGTTTTGAATCACCGGAATAATTGCGCCGGTTGATGGCGTAATCCGTGACCTCGCCCTTGAAAGGCAACAGCAGCATGCCGGGCAGACGCGCCACCTCGCGCGGGTCGCGATGGTCGCTGATGCCGATGGTCATGCCGAGATGACCTGCGCGCGGCTGATCGCGGTAGGTGCCGAACAGTCGATCCCACCACGGCAGGTTGAAGCCGAAGTTGGAGTTGGCCTCGTCGTCCTCAATGGAGTGGTGTACCCGGTGCATGTCCGGCGTGACCATGAACCAACGCAGCACCCGATCTAGCGCGACCGGCACGCTGATGTTACCGTGGTTGAACATGGCGGTGGCGTTGAGCAGCACCTCGAAGATGACCACCGCCACCACGGGCGGCCCGAGCACGACGATGGTGGCGAACTTTATCAGCATGGACAGCACAATCTCGATGGGGTGGAAGCGCGCCCCGGTGGTCACGTCGTAGTCCAGGTCGGCGTGATGCACCCGATGCAGCCGCCACAGGGCGGGCACGGCGTGCACCATGACGTGCTGGAGCCAGTTGACGAAGTCCATGGCGATCACCGCCAGCGGCACGGCGAACGCGAACGGCAATTGGTAATGGTTGAGCAGCCCCCAGCCGTTGGCCGTACAGAACGCCGCCACACCCACCGCCGCCAACGGAAAGAGCAGCCGCAGCAGTACGGTGTTGAGGACAACGATAGCGAGGTTGCTGGCCCAGCGCAGCGCCTTGGGCACGGTTAGCACGCGACGCGGCGCGGCAAGTTCCCACAGACCGATCACGGCAAACACGCCAAGAAAGAAACCGAGCCGGATGATTGACTCGTTGGTCAATACGAATTGTTCGAAATCCATGCGACCTCCTCAACCGGGCCGTTCGGCGGGAATGTTATCTGCACCCCGGCCGGTCAGCCACGGCGACCAACATACCATGGCCAACTCGGCCGTGCGAATCTGGCTTATCCCGCGCAGCACGAAAGTTGCTTCACGTCTTTGGTAAACGTCTGCGCACACAGCTTCAGCCCCTCGACCATCGTCAGATAGGGGAACAACTGATCCGCCAGTTGCGGCACGGTCATGCGGTTGTGAATGGCCAATACAGCCGTCTGAATGATCTCGCCCGCATCCGGCGTAACCGCCTGCACACCCAGCAGGCGCAGGCTCCCGGCTTCCGCAACCAGCTTGATGAAACCACGCGTATCGAAGTTGGCGAGGGCACGCGGCACATTGTCGAGCGACAATGTGCGGCTGACGGTTCCGATACCCCGGTCGTGCGCTTCCGCTTCGGAAAGCCCCACCGTCGCCACCTGCGGGTCGGTGAATACTACGGTTGGCATGGCGGCGAGATCAAGGGCGACCTTGCCGCCAGTCATGTTGATCGCCGCGCGCGTACCGGCGGCGGCAGCGACGTAGACAAACTGCGGCTGGTCGGTGCAATCGCCGGCGGCGTAAATGTCCGGCGCGCGGGTGCGCATCCGATCGTCAATCACAATATTGCCCTGCGGAATGACTGCTACCCCCGCCGCTTCGAGATTCAAGTTGCGCGTGTTGGCTGTGCGTCCTGTTGCAACCAGCAGGCGCTCGGCGCGCAGTTCACCGTCCGGCAGCGTCAGCACGAATTCGCCGTTGGCATGACGAACTGCACTTGCCTGCGTGTCCGTCAGCACTTCGATACCTTCGGCGCGGAAGGCGGCTGTGACCGACTCGCCGATCGCCGGGTCTTCGCGGTAGAACAGCAAATGTCGCGCGAGGATCGTGACCCGGCTGCCGAGCCGCGCGAAGGCTTGCGCCAGTTCCAGCGCAACCACTGAGGAGCCGATCACGATGAGCCGTGACGGAATGCTGTCGCTCGCCAGCGCTTCGGCGGATGTCCAGTAAGGTACGTCCTGCAATCCGGGAGTCGGCGGAATCGCTGCGCTGGCACCGGTCGCAATGAGACAGCGGTCAAATGACACCTCGCGCTCGCCACCGTCGTTCAGCCGCACTGTGAGGCTGTGGCCGTCCTTGAAACGGGCTTCGCCGTGTAGCACGGTGATCGCCGGGGTACTTTCCAGGATGCCTTCGTACTTGGTATGGCGCAGTTCTTCGACGCGCGCCTGTTGCTGCGCGAGCAATGCCTGGCGGTTGATCGTCGGCGGTGCCGCCGAGATGCCGTCGTCGAACGGACTCGCCGCGCGCAGATGGGCGATGTGCGCGGCGCGGATGAAAATCTTCGACGGCACGCAGCCAATGTTGACGCAAGTGCCGCCGATGGTGGCGCGCTCGATCAGCGTGACGCGTGCGCCACGCTCGACCGCCTTCAGCGCGCACGCCATGGCCGCGCCGCCGCTGCCGATGACGGCGATATGCAAATTCGGGTGGCTCATTTTATTTCCCTCCCAGTTGTTGGCGGCGCAGCGCGTAGATCGTGATGCCGACGAACACCAGCAGCGCCGGTATCAGCACGTAATCCAGCCAGCCCAGCCAGGCGGACAGACCCACCACACCGAGCAATATCGCCAGCACCGGCGTGAAACAGCACAGCGCCGCAATGACCGTCCCGGCAATGCCGGTCTTGAGCAAGGTTCGGTTGTTCATAGGTGTTTCCTTTCTGGATGTCGGATAATGAGGTAACCTTACTTCCGTACCAAGCTACGGAGTCAAGCGATATGAAAAACAATCCCGACAATCTCGCCATCGGTGCCTTTGCAAAGTCCGCCGGGGTCAATGTGGAAACCATCCGCTTTTATCAGCGCAAAGGGCTACTACCCGAACCGGACAAGCCTTACGGCGGCATCCGCCGCTATGGCAATGCCGATGTCGCGCGCGTGCGCTTCGTCAAGCGCGCGCAGCAATTGGGATTCAGCCTGGATGAGATCGCCGAATTGCTAAAACTGGAAGACGGAGCACACTGCGGCGAAGCGCGACGGTTGGCGGCGCACAAACTGGATAGGGTGCGCGCCAAGCTGGCGGATTTACTGCAAATGGAAGTGGTGCTGGATGCGCTGGTCAAACGCTGTGACACGCGACGCGGCAAGGTGTGCTGCCCGCTGATTGATGCACTGCATGGCGGCTCAAGTGTCGCTACCGACGCTTGAAAATACGGGGGCTAGAAATCATGCGCGCAGCTTATTCAGCCGCTCGTGCCAAAGATGTAAGCCGCTGTCAGGTCATGGCTGGGATGGTCGAACAGCGATTGGCAGCGCCCGAATTCGATCAGCCGCCCCACCCGTTCCGTCATCCAGAAGAAGGCTGCGTAGTTGGCGACGCGGCGCGCCTGGGCAAGGTTGTGCGTGACGATGACGACGGTGTAGCGGTTGCACAAGCTGCGGATCAACTCTTCCACCACCGCCGAGGCAATCGGGTCGAGCGCGCTGCACGGTTCGTCCATCAGCAGAATGGAGGGTTCGAGTGCCAACGCGCGGGCAATGCACAAGCGTTGTTGCTGCCCGCCCGACAAGGCCAAGGCGGAACTATCCAGCCGGTCTTTCACTTCTTCCCACAGCCCGACATCGCGCAGGGCGCGCTCGACACGCGCATCCAGTTCACCGCGCTGGCGCACGCCGTGTTCGCGCAGCGGCATTTCGATGTTGCGGCGGATGGAGAGCGGAAAGGGATTGGGTTTCTGGAAGATCATGCCCACCTTGCGCCGCAGTGCCATCACGTCGCAATCGGGCGCGGTCACCTCTGCACCGTCCATGCGGATACTGCCCTGCACGCGACTGCCGGGAATCAGGTCATTCAGCCGATTTAACGAGAAGAGAAAGCTGGTTTTTCCGCAACCAGACGGACCGATCAGCGCGGTGATGCAGCCTTTGTTGATGTCTAGCGACACGCCCTGCAACACGGTTTTGCCGTGATAGGACACGGCGAGATCCTGCACCTGAATGTGCGGCACGGGGATACAGCAGGGCGCGCCCTGTTCGATTCCGCCCAGGGTGTAGGAACAGGGATTGCGGTCAGTTGGATTGTCGTTGCTCATGCTGTCGTTCTCGCTTGCAGAAATCGTTCGGTCAGGTTCACCGCCACGCTGTTAATCGCCAGTATTAACACGATCAACACCAGTGCCGAGCCGTAAGCGGCGGCATCTCCGCCCGATACGTTCATGGATAAATCGTAGATATGCACCGACAGCGCACGCCCGGAATCGGACAACGATTCGGGCATTCTGTCCACATAGCCGCTGGTAAAGATCAGCGCGGCGGTTTCCGCCAGCGCGCGCCCGATGCTGAGCATCAGCCCCGCCGTGATGGCGGGCGCGGCGGCGGGCAACAGGATATGCCACAGCGCGGCGGCGCGACTCAAGCCCAATGCGGCCGCGCCGCGCCGCCACTCGGAGGACACCGCAGACAAGCCCGATTCGGTGGTGACAATGAACAGCGGCAGCATCATGCAGGCCAGAGTCAACCCGCCCGACCAGATCGAAAATCCCATCCCCAGCGCGACACAAAACAGCGCGTTGCCGAACAGTCCGAACACGATGGACGGTACGCCCGCCAGCATATTCAGGCAGACACGCAGCGGCTTGGCCAATTGGGCCGCGGCGTATTCGCTCAGATAGACAGCCGTCGCCAACCCAAGCGGAACAGCCACCGCCAGGGCGACCACCAAAATAAGCAAGGTGGAAACCAGAATGGGCGCGATCCCGCCATCGCGTCCCGCGTTCTGTGGCGCGTCCAGCAAAAAAGCGGCATCGAGCTTGCCGATACCGTGAATCACCACATCCCCCAGCAGCCACAAAAATGCGCCCACCACCAAGGCGGTTGCCAACCAGACCGCCGCCGTCAGCAGGGCATCGCCGTGCTTACGCATATAACCGCCCTCCACGCTTGCCGGCCAGCCACGCCAGCGCTGCCACCATAAGCATCAGCAATAACCCAGAAGCAAACAACGCGGCACGATGCTCGCCCGCCGCGTAAGACATTTCCAGCGCGATGTTGGCGGTCAGCACGCGCACCGGATCGAATAGACTGCCCGGCGTTTGCACCACGTTGCCCGCCACCATCAGCACGGCCATCGTCTCGCCCAGCGCGCGCATCGCTGCCAGCAAAGCGCCGCTGAAAATACCCGCCCGCGCCTCGGGCAATGCCACGCCGAGCACGATGCCCTTGCGGCTCAAACCCAACGCTGCCGCCCCCTGCAAACTGGCGGACGACACTGCTGCCAGTGCCGCTTCGCTGGTGAGTGCCACGGTGGGCAACACCATCAGCGCAAGTATCAAAATCGCTGCCAGCAAGCTGGCACCGGGCGGTTCCCACTGTGCAATCAAAGGTACCAGTACGGTCAATCCCCATAGCCCATAGACCACCGAGGGAATGCCCGCCAGCAACATCATCACGCGGCGCAGCGGCAGCACCAGCCAGCGCGGCGCATAGAAACGGCCGAATAGCGCGCTCGCCAATCCCAGCGGCAAGGCAAGCAACAATGCCCCCAAGGTGGCCACCAGCGTCGCCCACAACATTGGCCATAAATTGTATTGTCCGCTGGACGGAAACCAACCCTCCCCGGCGAAGAAACGTGCCCAACCGCCACTTGCCAGCACCGCCCAGGATTCCTTAAACAGCATCAGTAACACCAGAGCCAGCAACACCGCCACGGCGAACGCGAGGCTGCCGCTCAACCGTGCGAGCAGGACATCAGCGCGCGAGGGGGACGAAATATTGTGCCGTGACCAGATCATCCACTGCCGCCGATTGCGCGAATTCGATAAAGCGTTTGGCCAGTCCCGTCGGCGTGCCCTTAGTGAGCAGATTCAGCGGACGCGACAAGGGAAATTTACCCTCGCGCACATTGGCGACCGAAGCGCCCACGCCTGCCATCGGCAACAGTTGAATCGGTGTGCCATGCGTCTGCTCATATTCCGCCGTGCCGATTGAAACATAGCCGATTGCGCCGACATTGCCCGCCACCGTCTTGATGCCTTGCTGGTTGTCGCCGATCACCACGTGGGCGCGAATATCGGGGTTATTGAGTTGAAAGTGGTGCAGGAATAATTCCAGCGTAGAGTGTCCCTCGGCCTTGTTTACCACGGTGATCTTGCGGTCCTCGCCGCCGACCTCGCGCCAGTTGCCGATTTGCCCGGTGTAAATTTGTTTGATCTGTTCATCGCTCAAGTTTTTAACGGGATTTTTTTGATGCAGGATGATGCCGATGCCATCCATGGCGATGCGGTGCGCCACCAGCACTTGCGCTTCATCGGATTTCAAGGCGCGCGATGCCATGCCAATGTCCGCCAAGCCCGTGCGCGCATCGTTCACGCCGCGCGTCGAACCGCCCGTCTGCACATCCACGCGCACCCCGGGATTTTGTTGTTCGAAACGTTTGCCGATCTCCAATGCCAGCGGCGCGATGGTACTCGAACCGGTCAGCACCAATTTATTGCCCCCAGCCCAAGCGCTGGCACACAGCGACAGACCGACGCATACCGCCGCACACCATTTTTTTTCCATACTGATCATTTGCATTTCTTCTGTTGCAGTAATTTAGCAGCAAGCACAACTTGCTTCGCTACCATCCTTGCCATCGAACGGGATCGCGGCACCGCAGCCCTCGAACAAGCCGTAATGGGTATCGAAGGTGCCGATGAACTCGAAATGCGGGGCGAAGCGGGTGTCGTGCAACATGCGCCAGGTATTGCCGCACACGGAAAACACCTTGCCCGTTTCGATGTGGTGATGTTTGTCCAGCACGAAGCGGTGCGGGTGGTCGGGGATGGTGCCGCGATAGATCACCGCCTGGCCGTAGTTTTCACAGGCGCTTTCCAGACTGTCCAGCTTGGTCAAGCGATAAGTGGCGGAATAGAACTTCAGGTTGCCCACGCGCGGCGCGAGCTTCGGGTCGGTGATTTCCAGCGGACGGTCTTCGACCAGACGCGGGTCGGCGAAACCGTGGCGATGCGCGAGGCGGATGAAGTCGTTCCAGTACAGCGCGCCGCCCAGACATTCGCCGTACAGCACGGGGTCGTTCTTCACCGCATCCGGCACGCGGCGGTCGGCATACACGTCGGAGAAGTAGAACTCGCCGCCGTTCTTCAGCAGGCGATACACGCCGCGCAATACCGCATCTTTGTCCGGCGACAGATTGACCACGCAGTTGGACACGATTACATCGAAGCTGCCGGGTTCGAGATCGAGCGCATCCAGTTTCTCGATATAGCCATTGAAAAAACGCACGTTGGCGTAGCCGAACTTTTCGGCGTGATAGGCACGATGCTGTTCCGCCACCGCCAATTGTTCCGGCGTCATATCGACCCCAACCACTTCGCCCGTCTTGCCCACCAGTTGCGCCAGCGCATAGACATCGCGCCCGGAACCACTGCCCAGATCCAGCACACGGCAGCCTTCGAGCAATTGCGGGCACACCAAGCCGCAGCCGTAATAGCGCGACAACACTTCGGGGTGCACCTTTGCCAGCAGCGGCTTCAGCCACGCGGGCAGCGCGCTGGCATCGCAGCAGGCGCTGGTTTTCAGGTCATTCGTGCTGTGCAGTTGTTTGCCGTAATAGTCTTGAACGATGTCGTGCATGATTTCCCCTGGTTAAGTGTGTTCACGCGTGGTCAGTCGCGCCCAAGCGAGGTTTCTTACATTTGCACCGCGCCTCGTTTCGTATGATAAACGATGTCAGCGATTGACCTTTCGCGCACAAGATATCGCCACAAATCGGGGACAAAAAAACGGGCCATCTTGCGACGGCCCGGAATAGGAGGAGAGTATGAAAGATCGAGTTGTTGACAACTCAAAGCTCGCAACTCGGGGCGGATTGTAAGTAGCCGCTCATCGCTTGCCTATAGACCAAACGGCCTATATATCAGCCTATATATTTTTCGACCGTCCTATATCCCGCCACCGCTGACCCGCTCGATACCGGCCAGGTCTGTGGCTGAAAAAACCCCATTAAAACCTGCGGATAACAACAAACCACGGACCGCTACCGCCTGGTCGTAGCCGTGTTCCAGCAGCAACCAACTGCCGGTTGTGAGGTGAGCGTTCGCTCCGCCGATGATGCGGCGGATATCGTCCAGACCGTCCGCACCGGATGCCAGCGCGCTGCGCGGCTCGTAACGCAAGTCGCCTTGTGCCAGATGCGTATCGTCGTCGGCAATGTAAGGCGGGTTGGCAACGATCAGGTCGAAACGTTCACCCGCAAGCTGAGCGTACCAGTCGCTCTGCACGAAACGCGTGTTGGCAATGTTTAAACGCTGCGCGTTCTCCCGCGCCACCTCCAGCGCCTCCATAGATGCATCCACCGCCGTTACTTCGGCATCCGGGCGCGCATGGGCGATGGACAGCGCGATGGCGCCGCTGCCGGTACCTAGATCGAGCACACGGAACGATCCCCCTCCCCCGGCCTGTCGGCCCCCCTCTCCCGCAAGCGGGAGAGGGGCTGGGGGAGAGGATATATGTTGCCATGCCAGTTCCACCAGCAACTCGGTTTCAGGGCGCGGAATCAGGGTGGCGGGGGTGACCTTAAAATTCAGCCCATGAAACTCGCGCCCACCCAGGATGTAGGCGATCGGCTCGCCCGCCAGACGGCGCTGCAACAAGGCACAGTAGGTCGCTGCCTGAGCCGCATCCAACTCCTGTTCCGGATGCGCCAGCAGATAGGCGCGATTCACGTTCAGTGCGTGTTGCAACAGCCATTGCGTTTCGCTCCGCGCTTCCCGCGCGGTGAGCGACAAGGCGGTTTGCAGCGCGCGGCCATCTTGCGCCAGCACGTCGCGGAGGGGGCGCATCAGCGGGTGTCCGCCATCGCCGCCAGTTGCTGCGCCTGATGCTCGGCCATCAGCGCGCCGGTGAGTTCGCCGATGTCGCCGTCCATGATTGCGTCCATCTTGTGCAGCGTGAGGTTGATGCGGTGGTCGGTGACGCGGCCCTGCGGGAAGTTGTAGGTGCGGATGCGTTCGGAGCGGTCGCCGCTGCCGACCAGCGATTTACGCTCGGCGGCCAATTTGCTGTGCGCCTCCCGCTCCTGTTTGTCCATGATGCGCGCCGCCAGCACGCGCATCGCCTGCGCCTTGTTCTGGTGTTGCGAGCGCCCGTCCTGGCATTCGACCACGGTGCCGGTCGGCAGGTGGGTGATGCGCACCGCCGAATCGGTCTTGTTGATGTGCTGGCCGCCGGCACCGGAAGCGCGGAAGGTGTCTATGCGCAACTCGGCGGGATTCAGCACCACCTCCTCCATGTCATCCGCTTCCGGCAGGATGGCAACGGTGCAGGCGGAGGTGTGAATACGCCCCTGCGTTTCGGTGGCCGGCACGCGCTGCACGCGGTGCGCGCCGGATTCGAATTTCAATACCGAGTACGCGCCCTGCCCGATGATGCGCGCGATAACTTCCTTGTAACCGCCCATTTCGCCCGGACTTTCTGAGATGATCTCGACCTGCCAGCGGCGGCGTTCGGCGAAACGCAGGTACATGCGGAATAAATCGCCCGCGAATAGCGCCGCCTCGTCGCCCCCGGTGCCGGCGCGCACTTCGAGGATGACGTTGCGCTCGTCATTGGAGTCTTTCGGCAATAGCTGCAATTCCAGTTCGCGGTCGAGTTCGGCCAGCCGTTGTTGGCCCTGTTCGATCTCGGCCTCGGCGAATTCCAGCATCTCCGGGTCCTGCGCCATCTCGCGCGCGGTCTTGATGTCGGTCTCGGCACGCCGGTAAGCCTGGTACAGCGTGACCACCGGCTCCAGTTCGGCGCGCTCGCGGCCAAGCTGGCAGAATACGGCCATATCGCGCGTCGCTTCTTCGGTACTCAGCAGTTGATCAACTTCATGCAGGCGTTCGCCCAGGCGGTCCAGCCGGGCGGCTATGTTGGGTTTCATTCTTCGTTGTTGAGGTGATACAGACGGTGAATCACTTCAAGAAAAGCTTCGCGTTCGTCACCGTGCACCTGGTTCAGCGCGTGCGTAGGCGCGTGCAGAAATTTATTGGTCAGGCTGCTGCTCATCTGCTCCAGCACTTTTTGCGGATCTTCACCCCTGGCCAGCAGGCGCGCGGCTTTCTCCAACTCATGACGGCGGTTGCGCTCGGCATGGTCGCGCAGGGCGCGGATGGTAGGCACCACTTCGCGCGATTCCATCCAGTGGACGAAATCGGAGACCCCGGAATCAATGATGACCTCGGCTTCCTTCACCGCGCTTTGGCGGGCGTCGAGGCCGTCCTTGACCACTTCGGCGATATCATCCACGGTGTAGAGAAACACATCTTTCAGTTCGGCGACTTCCGCTTCCACATCGCGCGGCACGGCCAGATCGACAATGAACAGCGGACGGTGTTTGCGCGCTTTCAGCGCGCGTTCAACCATGCCCTTGCCGAGGATGGGCAACTGGCTGGCGGTGCTGGTCACGATGATGTCATGCTGCGCCAGTTGTTCCGGCAGATCGGTCAGAGTGATGGCCTGGCCGTTGATCCGTCGCGCCAGGGTCTGCGCGCGCTCGAGGGTACGGTTGGCGACAGTGATCTGGCGCGGGTTGCGCGCGGCAAAATGCACCGCGTTCAGCTCGATCATCTCGCCCGCGCCAATGAACAGAACTTTTTGTTCGGCGATGGAAGGAAAAATACGTTCCGCCAGTTTCACTGCAGCGGCGGCCATCGACACCAGATTGGTGCCGATCTCGGTCTGGGTGCGCACATCCTTGGCCACCGAGAAGGTGCGCTGGAACAATTTGTGCAACAGGAAACCCAGTGTGCCGGCCTGCTCTGCCTGACGCACCGCCAGCTTCATCTGTCCGAGGATCTGCGGCTCGCCCAGCACCATCGAATCCAGCCCGCTGGCGACGCGAAACGCGTGCTTTACCGCCTGCGCCTGCGGCAAACGGTAAAGGTAGGGCGCGATCTCGGTGTCGGGCAAATGGTGATAGGCGGCAAGCCAACCGATGGCCTGCGCCGGGGTTTGGGTATTGCAATAGATTTCGGTGCGGTTGCAGGTGGACAAGATCGCGGCTTCCTTGGCCGACCCGTTGTCCACCAGGTCGCGCAGGGCGCCATCCATCGCTTCCGCGTTAAACGCGATCTGCTCGCGCACGGCGAGCGGCGCGGTCTGATGATTGATGCCAAAGGTCAATAACTGCATGGGGAATCCGCTATCCGCGAGAATCGGGGGCGGAATTATAGGGGTTGGGGCGGCTTTCTGCCAGCCGCCCCGGCACGGCGCGGGATTTACTTGCCAGACCCAAGCTGCCCCAGCGCGGCCACCGCATCGGCACGCAGGGTGCTGTCCGGGTATTGTTTGATGAAGCGCGCGAAGGCAAGCTGCGCCGCATTTGTCTTGCCCTCACCCGCCAGCGCGACGGCGGCGCCGAATGCCGCCAGTTCGGCCTCGTCGATGATTACCGGCTTGGCCTCGCCTTTCCAATAGACGTCATCTGCATCCGCCAGCGAACCGCGCACCCCGCCGGCCGCCGTGGTGGTGGTCAATTTTTTCTTCGGCGTCAGCAGCTCGATCTTCTTGCGCAGACGTTCCCACAGCGAAAGCTCCTCGTCCGACGCCTGCACCGGGGCGGCCAGCGCAAGCGTGATCCCCAGCGAAACCAACAACGCGATTACTCTTTTCATCATCTTCTCCTTGTTAAATCCGGGACGTCCGGCTCACAGCGTGTTCAAGAGTTCCTGCGCCAGTGTGCGATATTGCTTTTGCACGGCGGGATCGAGTTTTTTTGCTTTCAAAAAAGCTGACTTTGCGCTCTTGTTATGCCCCAGCCGCTTGTACGCGCGCGCCAGATTGATCTGAATCAGCGAGTCCTGCGGGCTGGCTTGGGCGGCGGCACGGTAGGCATTCACCGCTTCCTGGTATTTGCTCTCGATCATCAGCAAATTGCCGCGATTATTCAGGGCTGCCGCATTTTTCGCGTCGAGCCCAAGCACCTTGTCGAAGTATTTCATCGCCTCGTTGCGGTCGCCGATTCTGGCCAGAATGATTCCGGTCTGCAGATTGGCGTCGATGTTGCCCGGCTTTTCCTTGAGGATATCCAGATAGCGGCGGGTCTGGATCTGCGAACTGATCTTCAGCACGGAAACACTGTCTCCCGGGTATTTCTTCTCAATCACGGCACGGGTCAGGCCGCTCACTTTCCAGTCGGAAGACGGCAGGCTGGCAGGTTTGAAATTTTCCCACGCGCTATGGATATCCAGCACGCTCAAACCGTTGTCCTTGTACTTGTAATAGGTTTCGCTGCCTTTTTCCCACGCTTTGATGAATGAATTGCCCACCAGCGTGGTTTCCACCGGAATCCACAGCATTCCCTCGTGAATCACGTACAGATTATTCATGGTGTAGCCGTCGCCGTCGGCCGGAATGCCGGTGGCGAACATCATCAGCATATGCCCCGGCACTTCCAGTACGCGGGTGGCGATGCCCATGCTCTCCAGGCCCGACGAATACACCGCCACCAGGTCGTCGCAATCGCCGGATTTGCGTTCCAGCGTCTCGCGTGGAAATTGCAGATAATCGACGGTATGCGCCTGGCCCGAGGTGATCTGGTAGGGATTGCTCGGATCCTGAATGTAGGTCAGACCGAACACACCCAGCCCGTTAAACAGGGCTGCCGCCAGCTGCGCCTCGTCCTTGGTTTCCCTGTATTCGCTAACGATCGCGCGCGCCAGATTGAGCACCGGCTCGTCCTTGGGGGTGACGAAAACCGAGAACCGCTCGCGCTCGTCCCAAGTCAGACGGTGCTTGTCATACACGTTGACCGTGGCATTGCGGCTGTAAGTTTCGCGTTTGCCATTATCGAAATAGCTGGCCTCGATCAGTGCCTGCACCGCGCTGTCTTCGGTCATGGTCAGGATGCTGTTGTTGAACACCGCCTTCAGCGGCAGCTCCTCGCTTTCCCCGGGCAACAGGCGGGACACCTTGCCCTCGGTGGCAAAATCCATGAAATTCTTCAGCACGAAGCTGACCCGGATCTTGTCCATTTTTTTGTCGGTGTTGTTGGTCAGGCGGATCAGCCCGACGCCATCACGCTCGTATTGCTTGTAAGAGTTGGAGAACACATCTTTCAAGCTCACCACCTCGATCTCCAGCGGCGGCCGGTTGAACACCTCGGTCTGTGTCTCGACCGCGATTTTTTCCGATTCGGTGTCATCCCGGCTCAGCACGGCGACATAGAAGGTGTAAGCGGTTTCAGGGGTCAGCCCGTCGCGGGTGAAGGCGGGTTCGCTCACCTCGCCGACCTTGATCAGGTTTTCGCCTTCTTTTTGATAAATGCGATACGCGGCAAAGTATTTCGGGGCGGCCGCCTCCCAGCTCAAACGGGCTTGCCACGGGTTGGTTTCGACTTGCACCGCCGCCAGCGCGGGCGGCACATATTTGTCCGGCACTGCGCTCACGGCATCACTGCTGGCGCCTTCAAACCCGCCATCGGACAGCGCCGCCACGCGGTAAAAATAGAGGCTGCCGGGGGTTAAATCGGTATCGCTGTAGGTATTGCTTGCGCTGGTGGCAATCCGCACGTAGCCACCGTCCTCGCGGGCGGAACGATAAATACGGTACGACTCGACGTAGGCGGCAGGCGCTGGCGCCCATTGCAAGTCGATCGCGTGAACGCTTTTTTGCGCCGCAAATTTTTTCGGCGCCTGCGGCTTGTACAGCACCGATATTGTCTCCACCCGCCTGTCTGCATGCTCGGCCACAAACAGAGTGCTCCCGCCGCCGCTAGCCAGCGCGACCGGATCGCCAAGACTGGCGACGCCGGTCGTCTTGGCACCGAACACGCGCAGCAGCTTGCCCGCGTGATCGAACGCCATCACCCGGTTGCCGTCCAACACCAGCACCTCATCCGCAGTCACCGCCATATCCAGCGGCTTGCCAAACTCACCGCCTTCTTTCAACTTGCCGAACTGGTGCATCAGCTTGCCGTCGGCCGAGAACACACTGATGCTGCCGCGCCCCGCATCCAGCACGAATAGCTTGTCCCCGGGGTCCAGCCCCATCGCCACCGGATTCTCGAACCGGGTCGCCGACCCGCCCAATTTATTCAGAAACACGCCGTCTTCGCGAAACACCTGCACCGAACGATTGCCACGATCCGCCACGAAAATCAGCCCGCTACGCGCCACCGCGACAGCGCTCGGATTGCCGAACTGGCCCGCACCGGTGCCGGCGCTGCCGACACCGAGCAATTCATTGCCCGCGGCATCGAGTTTGAGCACCCGCTTTTTATTCTTGTCCGCGACCCAGATAGCGCCCTCCCCATCCAGCGCCAGGGCGACCGGTTGCACCTCTTTCAGCTTGAATTCGCCGACCACCTTGTTGTTCTGCAACTTCAGCAGGTGGCCGCCATCCTGGTTGTCGCTGCCAATGGCATACAGCGCCCCCTTGCCGTCGCCGGCAAGGCGCAGCGCATCCAGCTCGATGCCGCCCAGCCACTTCACCGATGCCCGGCCGGCGCCGCGCGGCAGAGGTTCGATGCGTTCCCCGGCGACGGTCTGAAAGACATTGATCAGTGCCTTGCCCGCATCGCCGACGAACACCTGCTGACCGGCGGCACTGGCCAGACCGGCGATCTTTTTGGTCTGCGACCTCCCTTCGCCACGGGAACCAAACTGGTAAACCAGCTGGCCGGCAAAATCGAATTTGAGTATGGACTGGCTGCGCTCGTCCGCGACGTACACCCCGTCCTCGGCCAGCGCCAGGGCGTCCGGCCGATCGATCCCGGTGAGCGCGTGCAAATAGCGGCCGTTCGCGTCATACACTTTGACCAGATTGTCGCCGTCATCCAGCACATACAGGCGCCCCGCCGCATCCAGCGCAATATCGGCCGCCTTTCCCAGTTGGTGGGACGATGTCTTTTTGCCTTGCGCCGGCGCCTCGGCGCTTAATTCGAGGGTATGCAAAAACACGCCGTTGACCCCGAACAGCTGAATCCGCCGATTGCCTGTATCGGCGACATAAACCACCCCTTCGTGCACCGCGATGCCGCGCGGCGATTGCAGCTCCTGCCCGTCTCCCCCGCCAAAAAAGCCGCTCACGCCGGCGCCGAAGCGCCCCAGAAACTTGCCGTCCTTCAATCCATACAACAGCACCTGTTCGGTTCCGCTGTCCACCACATACAGCATGTCGTCCGCGCTCGCCGCCGCCACCGGATGTTTCAACAATTGCGTTTTGCCTTCTTTGGCGGCCAGGGTATAGGCCACTTTGCCGTCCGGCTGCAGCGCTTCCACCGTGCCGCCGTCGCGGGCGACAAACAGATAGCCTCCGCCCGAACCCAGCAACCGGTCGAGTTTGGCCACCCCGATTTCATGTTTGAAATCCGCCTTGATGAAACCGTTGCTTTTGCCGCCCGGCAGCTCCGCCGCAAACGCGGCCGAGCAGATCAGACCCATCGAAAAAATCGCCAGTACCTTACGCATCACTCTCCGTCCATCCCTGTTGGTTAAACCGTGCGGTATTGCCGCTTCTTCCCCTTATTTTTCCGTGCGGTTGAATACCCCATCCCAATCCGCCGCCGGCGGGCTGGCGGCAAAATAAGTGCAGCGCTCGATATACAGGCGGCACGGCATGTCGTGCGGCAACTCTGCCGCCAGACCGGCAAAGTCACTTTGCGCGCCAAGCCAGTCGCGTTGCCGGTATTTTTCCAAAGCCGCATGAAATGCGTCCACCTGTGCCACGCTCAAGGCTGCCGGCCCTACTTGGGGTTCGTGGATTGTAACGGGTAACTGCTTGCCGATGACCCGGATTTTGTCCAGCTCGCGGTAGCGGCAGGCTTGCGCGGCCAGATTCACGGTGCTCTCACCCACCAACCAGGTGATGCCATAGTATTTGGCCGTGGATTCCAGACGCGAGGCCAGATTTACCGTGTCGCCGATGACCGTATATTCCATCTTTTTGCCGGCAAAACCGATATTGCCCGCCACCACCTCGCCCGAATTCAGACCGCCGCGAATGGCAAACCCTTCCAGCCCGCGATCCACCCATTCGGCCTGCAACGCCGCCAACCGGTCGGCCATCACCGCTACACAGCGCAGCGCCCGCTCGGCGTGGTCGGGCTGGCTGAGCGGCGCGCCCCAGTAAGCCATAATCGCGTCGCCGATGAATTTGTCGATGGTGCCATCGTGCTGTTCGATCACCTGCACCATGGCGCCCAGATATTCGTTCAAACGCGACACCACCACGTGCGGGGAATGCGACTCGCTGAAGGTGGTGAATCCTTTGATGTCGGTGAACAGCACCGTCACCTCCTTGTTGTCGCCACCGATTTTGGCGGCATCCGGATCTTTTTCCAGCCGCGCCACCAGTTTCGGCGACAGGTAGCTGGAGAACATCGAGCGCATTTCGCGCGCACTGCGCTCCAGCACAAGATAACGGAAACTGCCGCCCACCAGCAAGGCCAACACCGCCGCCAGGGTTGGATAGATGATGTTGAGCCAGTACCCGCTTTCAAACATGGCGTAAGCGAACCAGATGTAACCCGCCAACAGTAACGCGGCGGCCGGGATCGCACCGTATAAATTCAGGCGCGTGGTCAGAAAATAGGCCAGCGCACCGAGCAGCATGATGGAAAAGATGTCGAGCAGTGCCTCCGGTCCGCCCTGGCGGATGAAACGGTCGCTGATGATGTTGTCGGCGACCGTGGCATGGATCTCCACCCCCGGCGTATTGCCGTGGAACGGCGTGACGCGCATGTCGTACACGCCCAGCGCGGTCGCCCCCACGAATAATAGCTTGCCCTTCAATTGCTCCGCCGCCACCCGCCCGTGCACCACATCGGTGAAGGAATAGCGCGGATAGCCGCCGGGCGGTCCGGTGTAGTTGATCCACATCGCATACTGCTCGTCCACCGGGATGTGGCGCGCGCCCACGCTCACCTCAAACGCGCTGGCGGTAAATTCTTTCTCGCCCAACGCCAGCATCGCCGCCATCATGCCGAGCGAGGGTGTCAGCTTGCCCTCGGCTTCGACCAGCACCGGCACCCGCCGGTTGACACCATCCTCGTCCGGAAACAGATTGATCTGTCCAGTGCCGACGGCGGCACGCTGCAACTCGGGCAGGGAGCGCGTCACCCCGCTGATTTGCCCGTCTTTCCCATACTCGAACAGCTCGGCCAGCACCGCGTTACCGGATTTCTTCATCGCGGCAGCGAAGGCCTGATCATTGACCAGGTCTTCGCGCTCGGGGAAAAAAGCATCGAACAGCACGGCCTTGGCTTGGGCGGCTTTCAGTTTTTCCAGCAATAGCGCGTATTGATTGCGCGGCCAGGGATAACGCCCGATTTCGGCAATGCTCTTGTCGTCGATGGCGATGATGGCGATGTTGGGTTGCAGCGGGATCGCACCGCGCATGTCGCGGAAACGCAGGTCGTAGGTGCGCGCTTCAAATGCTTCGAGAAAGGCGTTCTGCGTGTAGTACAGCGACAACACCGTCAGCACGGAGAATGCGGACAGCAGCACGGAAAAACCTTTGCTGTTGACCCGTTTGGTCAGGCGTTGCCAGAAAGAAGTGAAAGCCATGCTCGACGGTGCTCCGCTGCAGGATGGGTGGTGCGGGCCATTGTAACCGCACGGGTTGTTCCGGTTACAAAAAACCCGCTCACTTTGCCGTGCGGATCGCGGTCAGAATACCCTGCAGGATGGCAGTCGGCGTGGGCGGGCAACCCGGCACCGCCACATCGACCGGGATGACGTTGGCGACTTTGCCGCAACTGGCGTAATTCTCTCCCGCGTCCGCCGCGCAGAAGATGCCGCCGTCACAGGCGCACTCGCCGATCGCCACCACCAGTTTGGGTTCGGGCACCGCGTCGTAGGTGCGCTTGAGCGCGACTTCCATGTGGCGCGACACCGGGCCGGTAACGAGCAGCAGGTCGGCATGGCGGGGACTGGCGACGAATTTGATGCCCAGGCCTTCGAGGTTGTAATAGGCGTTGTTGACGGCGTGGATCTCCAGTTCGCAACCGTTGCACGACCCCGCATCCACCATGCGGATCGCCAGTGCGCCGCCGAACACGTCCAGAATGTCCTGCTGCAAACGCTGTTCGAGCACACGCAACGACTCGTCGCCCTGTGGCGGTGTTTCGCTCTTGATCCCGGTCTTTAAAATCTGCTTGAGAATTTGGTACATCTGCGCCCCTACAAGTCCTGCCCCGAATAGCTCAGGTTGAACGATTTGTTGATGAGCGGGAAATCCGGCACGATGTTGTCGATGACGGCGTGCTCCAGCACCGGCCAGTTCTGCCACGAAGGGTCGTGCGGATGGACGCGCGCCAGATTGCCCTGTGCATCAGTGTGGATCGCCACCATCACTTCGCCGCGCCAGCCTTCCACCAGGCCGATGCCGAAACCGTTCGGCGGCAGTTTTTCCAGCGCGGGCGTTGCTTCTTCTTCATGGACGAGATTGACCAGAATCTGGCGGACCAGGCGCAACGACTCGAACAGCTCGTCAAAACGCACGATGACCCGCGCCGCGACATCGCCGTTGCGATAGGTTGCCATGCGCACATCCAGTTTGTCGTACGGCGCACAGGCAAACTGTACGCGCGCATCCCAAGCCTGCGCGCTGGCGCGTCCGGCCATGCCGCACAGGCCGAGTTGCGCCGCCAACTTCGGCTCGATGCGTCCGGCACCGATGTAGCGATCCTGCACGCCGGCATGCTCCTCGTAAATCCCGCGCAGGGTCGCCGCTTCGCGTTCCAGCAGCTCGCATTCCTCGGCGATTACACGCTTGGCTTCGGCAGTCACATCCACTGCGACCCCGCCCGGCATGATGCTATCCATTAAATAGCGATGGCCAAATAGCGCCGCGTTGGTGCGCAGCATTTGTTCCTTCAATATCCAGAATTGGGCGAAGCCGAATGCCAGCGCGACATCGCTGCCGAGGTAACCCAAGTCACCCAGATGATTGGCGACACGCTCGCGTTCCAGCAACAGGGCGCGCAACCACAAAGCGCGATCCGGCGGGGTGACCCCGGCGATGCTTTCCGCCGCCATCGCGTAGGCCCAGGCGTAGGCCACGGTGCTGTCGCCGCTGACCCTCCCGACCAATTTTGCCCCCTGCTGCAAGCTCAAACTCTCGAAGCGCTTCTCGATGCCTTTGTGGGTATAGCCGAACCGTTCTTCGAGGCGCAAGACGCGCTCGCCGATGACGGAGAAGCGAAAATGCCCGGGCTCAATGATGCCGGCATGCACCGGCCCGACCGCGATCTCGTGCACGCCCTGCCCTTCCACCTGCACGAAGGGGTAGTCTTCCGCTTCGTCGGTGCGGCTGGCTGCCGCATCGAAATCCTTGCGCAAGGGGAAACTGCCGCTGTGCCAGGCACCATGCCGCAACCACTTGCGATGGTCGGCGGCTTCCTCCGCATGCATCCCGAGCAGATCATAGGTTGCGCGCTGCATACGCGCGGCGGCGGGGAAGATGCAGGCGAGGTCGGGATAATGCGGATGCGCCTCGGGCAGTGGCACATGGAGGCAGACCAGCCCGGTCTCGTTAATCAGCGTGACATGCAGCATGAAGCCGCCGCGCAGTTCGCGCGCATCGCTGCCCCACAGCGCCACCAATCGGCCACCGCCGTCGCGCACCTGGCGACAGATCTCCAGCAGATTCTCCACTGCGATCTCGCCCGCCCAGGTGGGCACGGCATCGGTCAGGCGGGTCAGTTTCAAATTGGGATGTTTGATCGGCATTTTCGTCTATCCCATCAAGGCCGCCGCCTGGCGGTACCAGTCGGCCAGATAGGGCGGCATGTACAGGCCCAGCATCAGCACCAGCAACAGGTGGAGGAACACCGGGATCAGCGCGGGCGGATGGGGCAAGGTTTTGGCGGTGGTTTCACCGAACACGATCGGCTGGATTTTGCCGAAGATCGCGGCGAATGCGATGCCGAGCGAAATCAGCAGGATCGGCGTGGCCCACGGGTATTCGTGCATGGCGGTGGTGATGATGAGGAACTCGCTGGCGAACACGCCGAACGGCGGCATGCCGAGGATGGCGAAGGTGCCCAGCGCCAGTCCCCAGCCCACGGTTGGGCTGACTTGCAGCAAACCGCGGATGTGTTCCATCTGCTGCGTGCCGACCTTCTGCACCGCGTGGCCGACGGCAAAGAAGATCGCCGATTTGGTCAGCGAATGCACCGTCATATGCAGCATGCCGGCAAAGGTCGCCACCGGACCGCCCATGCCAAAGGCAAAGGTAATGAGCCCCATATGCTCGATGGAAGAATAGGCGAACATGCGCTTGATGTCTTTTTGCCGGTACAGGGAGAGCGCGGCCACCAACAGGGAGAGCAGACCGAAGCCCATCATCAGATCGCCCGCAAAATGGGTGCCGAGCGAACCGTCCACCAGCACTTTGCTGCGCATCACCGCGTTCAGCGCCACATTCAGCAACAAACCGGACAGCACGGCGGAAACCGGGGTCGGGCCTTCTGCATGCGCATCCGGCAACCAGCTGTGCAGCGGCACCAGACCGATCTTGGTGCCATAGCCGACCAGCAGGAAGATGAAGGCCAGCTTGAGCACGGTCGGTTCAAGCTCGCCCTTGACCGCGTTGAGGTGCGTCCACAGCAGCGCCGTACCGCCTTCGCCCAGCACGCGCTCGGCGGCGAAATACATGAGGATGGTGCCGAACAGCGCCAGCGCGATCCCCACGCCACAGAGGATGAAATATTTCCAGGCCGCTTCCAGGCTGGCCGGGGTGCGGTACAACGACACCAGCAATACCGTGGTCAGCGTCGCCGCTTCCATTGCCACCCAGATGATGCCCAGATTGTTGCTGGTCAATCCCAGCAACATGGTGAAAGTGAACAGTTGATACATGCTGTAATACAGGTGCAGCATGCCGATTGAAAGTTTGCCGTGATGCTGCTCGATGCGCATGTAGGGGCGTGAAAACAGCGAGGTGGTGAAGGCCACGAAAGCGGTCAGCGCGACCAGAAACACGTTGAACTGGTCGATGAAAAACTGCTCGCCGAATACCACCTGCGGGCCGCTGGCAACCACTTGCAGGGTCAGCATGACCGAGGCTGCAAAAGTGCAGAAGCTCATGACCGAGTTCAATTCCGCCGCCCACGGGCGCGAACCGAACACGGCCAGCATGCCGCCGCCAAACAGCGGGATGAGCAGCAGGGCAAGCAGATACAGGTCAATCATCTTTCAGTCTCTCCATGTTCGAAATATCCAGACTGTCGAAGGTCTCGCGGATCTGGAAGAAGAAGATACCGAAGATAAAGCTGGCCACCAGCACGTCCAGCGCGATACCGAATTCGACCACCAGCGGCATGCCATGGGTGGCGCTGGTGGCGGCAAAGAACAGGCTGTTTTCCAGGGCAAGGAAGGCCACCACCTGGGTCACCGCCTTGCGCCGCGTCAGCATCATCAGCAACGACAGCAGCACGCCGGCCAGCGCAATGCCGATCAATCCGCGCGTGATGCCTTCGGTCAGTTGCGAGATCGGCGCGGCCAGATTGAAGGCGAAGATCACCAGCGCGATGCCGACCAGCATAGTGGTCGGAATGTTGATCAGGGTCTCCACATCCCAGCGCACATTCAGTTTGCGCATCAGGCGATGCAGCAACCATGGCAACAGCAGCACCTTCAGCACCAGCGTCAATCCGGCGGAGTAGTAGAGGTGATGCTGGTTGGTGGAATACGCCACGATGGCAGTGCTCAAGGTCAGCAAAAAACCCTGCCAGGCGAACAGATTAA
>Ga0210044_10001177_pt1 | contig 39605 bp, 53 predicted proteins | sample CryGey13umfilter_2_FD_183959 | JGI IMG/M metagenome (GOLD analysis project Ga0210044, IMG submission 183959) | Groundwater microbial communities from aquifer in Utah, USA - Crystal Geyser 4/9/14 3 um filter (SPAdes) (version 2) | ecosystem: Environmental > Aquatic > Deep subsurface >... | reverse complement strand
ATTGGAAATTTACCACAAGGAGATGAAGTATTCATAGATATTCTAGAGCAATTAGGAGTCAAGGTGAATATAGATGACGAAGGAATTGAAATTGAAACACCGGAAAAACTAAGTGGCGGTAAATTTGACTTAAGCAATTCACCAGATCTTCTTCCCCCTCTTGCAATATTAGCATTAAAATCATCAGAACCAATTGAGATATTTAATGTCAAACATGCAAGACTCAAAGAGACAGACAGAATTGCAATAATTGCAAGAGAGCTTGTCAAAATAGGAATTAAAATTCAAGAAAAAGAAGATGGATTAGTTCTAGAATCATCAGATAAAATAATCGGGGCTGAATTAAATTCTGAAGAAGACCACAGATTATTCATGGCGTTTTGTATTGCTGGAATGTATGTGGGAAATTGTATTGTGACAGATCCTCAATCAGTAAAAGTATCATATCCAAATTTTATTGAAGAAATGAAACGTCTTGGAGCAAGTATTCAAATTCAGTAAATATTTTTCAAAAAAGTCAATTAAGGTAAAAGGCGCGATCCTGTATAGAGTGAAAAGCATTCTCCTCACCCACAACGCTTTTGCGTAGATAACATGTCTTTTTCACAGAACCGCGCAAATCATTCGATAAAATTTGTATGATTTTGCATATATTATGTATGTAATCATGATATTTAAGAATATATTATAATTATTTTATAAAATAATGTATTTTTATATAATTTTTAATGTTTAATAATGTCTCATTTCAAGATCCAAAATAAGAATAAAAAATACAACAAATTTCAGAATGAGGAATTATAAGCATCATTCAACTTTGATAATATGTTGCCGGGAAGTTCTATTGGTCAGCGTCTTGTTTTAACTAGTTTTGGAGAAAGTCATGGAAAGTCAATCGGAGCAATAGTTGATGGATGTCCAGCTGGATTAGAAATTGATGAAAAAGACATCCAGAAAATGTTAGATCAGAGAAAACCGGGACAAAATCTAATTTCAACACAAAGAAAAGAAAAAGATGTTGTAGAAATTATTTCAGGAGTGTTTAGAGGATACACCACAGGAGCACCAATCACAATGGTGATTTGGAACAGTGATCAAAAATCAAAAGATTATGAAGATTTGAAAACAAAACTTAGGCCAGGACATTCAGATTATCCAGCAATGGTAAAATACAATCATTTTAACGATTATCGTGGTGGAGGGAGATTTTCAGGTAGATTAACTGCAACTCACGTGATGGGAGGAGCCATTGCAAGAAAATTACTCAAAGTAACATTAGGAGTTGAAACAAACTCATACACATCACAAATCGGAAAAATAAAGATGGATCATGAGTTTGATGAGAAAATGATCAATTCAATATACAAAAATGAAGTGAGATGTCCAGAAAATAAAACTGCAGAAAAAATGAGAGCCAGTATTTTAGATGCAAGAAAAAAGGGAGATTCTCTTGGTGGCATAATCGAATCAATTACAACCAATGTTCCAGTAGGATTGGGAGAGCCAATTTTTAGCTCATTAGAATCAGATTTGAGTAAAGCAATTTTTTCAATCCCATCAGTGAAAGGAATAGAATTTGGATCAGGATTCAAAGGATCAGAATTGCATGGTTCTGAAAATAATGATTTGTATACTATTAAAAAAGGGAAGATCATAACAAAGACAAATAGATCAGGTGGTATTCTAGGAGGAATTTCAAACGGAATGCCAATAACAATGAGAATTGCATTCAAGCCAGCATCATCAATTGCTCAAAAACAGAGTACTGTAGACATTAAGACAAGAAAAGAAACAACATTACAAGTCAAGGGCAGACACGACCCATGTGTAGTGCCAAGAGCTCCACCAGTAGTAGATTCACTTGTAGCACTAACCATAGCAGATCATGCACTCCTAGCAGGAACAATCAAATCAACATTATAAGAAAATGCCAGAAATTAATGATCTTCGCAATAAAATGGATGACGTTACTCTAAAAATGATTCATCTGTTAAGAGATAGAACAAATATTGCAAAAGAAATTGGAGAAGTTAAAAAAAATATGGGAAAAGGAATAACAGATGAAGTAAGGGAAGAGAATCTACGAGAAAAAGTCATTGCGTTGTGCAAAGATATTGTATTAGATGAAACCATAGCTACAAAATTTTTAAATTTTCTTTTAAATGAATCAGTCAAAGTACAGTCCAACAACAAACCATCACATCTTTCTATTTTCCTAAAGGCAAAAACACTTGAAGAACAAGGTAAAAAAATAATCCATATGGAAGTGGGAGAATTAGATTTTCCACCACCCAATATTGTAAGAAACGCATTAGAAGAAGTATTTGATAAAGGATTTCTAAGATACGGACAAGCAAAAGGAATACCGATGTTTAGAGAGGCCATTGCAAACTACATGTCTAAAAAATTCAACGTAGATCTTACAAAAGACAATATCATAGTTAGTCCAGGTGCCAGATTTTCGATTTATACTGCAATTTCCACACTTCTTGATCCTGGAGATGAAATGATTGTGATAGAGCCGGCATGGCCAGCATACAAAGATTGTGCATTTAATGCAGGAATCAAAGTAAGAGTAATCAATACAACATTGGAAGATAAATGGGAACCATCACTCGAACAAATCAAGAAAACAATTAATTCAAATACCAAAATGATAGTGTTGAATTATCCAAACAATCCAACTGGAAAAATCCTGAATGAGAAATTACAAGATGACATAATGCAATTAGCTCAAAAAAATAATCTTTATGTGCTAAGTGATGAGATTTATTCAGAATATGCAAAAACAAAATGGAAAAGTATTCTAAAATACAATTATGAAAAAAGCATAGTCACACAATCATTTTCAAAATCTCATGCAATGACTGGTTTTAGGGTAGGATACGGAGTAGCAAATGTAAAAATTATCGAAAAAATGGCAAAATTACAGGCATTATGCCTTACAAATGTATCAGAGCCAATCCAATACATAGCCATGAAAGCACTTGAGGCAGACACATCCAATAATACTAATACAGTACAAAATAGACTAGATGTGTTGGTACAAAAAGCAAGGGAATTAGGATTAGACTTTATTGTTCCTGATGGGGCAATGTACATTTTTGCAAGAATTAACCAAGAAGGATTTGACGGAGTTCAATTTGCAAATAGCACACTTGAAAAAGGTTTAGCAGTAGCACCAGGAGAAGGATTTGGAGACTACAAGAACTTCATAAGACTTTCTGCATGCCAAAATGAAAAATCGTTAATTGAGGGAATGAATATACTTGGCAACATTATGAGGGATAATCAATGAAGAAAGTTACTGTGATTGGGGCAGGAGGTCAAATGGGACAGTGGTTTGTAAAATATTTTGCAAGTGAAGGTTTTGAAGTAACAGGGTACGATACAGAAAACAAAAATTTAGGAAAAGACATCATCTTATCAGAATCACTTGTTGGAGGAATTTTAAATGCTGACTATGTTGTCTTGTGTACACCAACAAGAAGAACACCAGAAATCATAAGATTAATTGCAAAAGAGATGAAACGTGGAACATATCTAATTGAAATTTCATCTGAGAAATCAAAAGTAGTTTCTGCATTATCAAAAATGCCAACAAAAATCAATCCAATTTGCATACACCCTATGTTTGGTCCAGGTGTCAAAACAATCAAAGGTCAAAATATAATATCAGTTCCAATTAAAGATGCAAAGAAAGAATTAACTATTGCAAAAACATTGTTTGAAGGCGCAAACTTTGTTACAATTGATGCAGTAGAACATGATAAAAAAATTGCAGTGATTTTAGGGTTAACTCATTTAATGAATTTAGTTTTTGCAAATATCATTTCAAAAGATGAGAAAATGAATTTAACAGAAAAAATGACAGGTACAACATTTAGAGTTCAAAAAATATTGGCAGAAAGCATAATGACAGAATCTCCAGAATTGATTGAAACAATTATTGCAAATCCAGAAATTAGAAGAGTGGCAGAAGAGCTTTGGAAGGACATAGGTAGATTGCTCACCTCTGTTCAAGAGTCAAAAACAGAAGAAGTGATAGAATACATCAAAGAATGCCAAGAAAGACTTGCCAAACATACAGACATTAATGAATCTTATAAAAAATTAACAAAAATGGTAAAAACAATTGAAAAATAACGGACATGCGTGCAACAAAGATTGTCACATCTTTCATTAAAGATAACGACAAATTATTGATTCTAAAAAGAAGTGACAAAGTAAAATCAATGAAAGGCTTATGGGCAGGAATTAGTGGAATTATTGAAAACAATGAAGAGCCTTTAGAAAGAGCAAAAATTGAAATTTTTGAAGAGACCGGAATTACAAATGAGAAAATAACATTAATCAAATCAATTGGAGAGATGAGAATAAATTCACCTCAATATAAAAATCACGAATGGGAAATATTTCCATTTTTATTTAAAGCAACAAAACCAACAATCAAACTTAATTGGGAAAATTCAGAGTTTAGATGGATAAACATAGAAGAATTACAAAACTATGAAACAGTGCCCAGTCTTCAAAAGGTATTACTCAATTTGTTGTAAATTTTTGTTTTCTTTTTCATATTTTTTCTGTTGAGGCAACATCATGTATACACAAGCACCGCCACACATAGTACATGGTACATTATTACCAGGATGTTGTCCTGTACGACTATGAATTTTTGCAGCTTCCTCAGGATCAATAGATAATGCGAGTTGTTTTTCCCAATCCAAAGTTCGTCTTGCCTCAGTCATTTCCATATCCCATTTAATCACCTTATCACGAATTTTCACTAGATCACCTGCATGTGCGGCAATTCTATATGCAATTAACCCAGCTTTCACTTCTTCTGCATTAGGTAATGCAAGATGTTCAGAAGGAGTAAGATAACATAAAAGATCCACACCTTCACTTGCAGAAACTGCAGCTCCAATTGCACTTGCAATATGATCATGGCCAGATGCAACATCAGTAACCAACGGACCTAGAACATAGTATGGAACATCACCAATTAGAGATTTAGCCAATCTTACATTAGCAGCAACTTCGTTTAATGGAACATGGCCAGGACCTTCAACCATTACTTGAATGTCATGTTCATGGGCACGTTTTGTTAATCTAGAAATGTTAATCATTTCTTGAACTTGTAATTCATCGTGAGAATCTAAAATTGAGCCTGGTCGTAATGCATCTCCAAGACTAAATGTTACGTCATATTTTTTGGCAATTTCCATCATGTAATCATAATGAGTGATGTATGGATTTTCTTTATCATGTTTTAACATCCATGCAGCAGTGATTGTTCCACCCTTACTTACAACTCCACCATATCTTTGAACTTTGAGAATTCTTTTTGCAATATCTTTGGTAATACCGCAGTGAATTGTGGTATAATCGACACCATCTTTTGCATTATTTTCAAACGCAGTGAGATAATCATCTTCAGTTAAATTCAAAGGATTTTTGTGAAATTCTACACCATAATTATAAGCCTCATAAATTGGAACAGTTCCAAAAGTAATTGGTGCAACATCCATGAGAGTTCGTCGTATTGTTTTAACATCTCCACCATCACTAAGGTCCATTATAGTATCTGCATGATATTTTATTGCAACTTTGGCTTTTTCAATTTCTTCTTCAATGTTTACATTTAATGTAGAAGTTCCAATGTTGACATTAACTTTAGTTTTCAAACCCTTGCCAATTCCAACGTTGTGAATTTTTTGCGGTCTTGCATTATTACTCGGAATAATTATTGAACCCTTTGCAATTTTAGGAATTAACCATTCAAGAGAAACATCTTCATCTTTTGCAACTTGTTTCATTTCATCAGTTATCACTCCGCGTCGAGCAGAAGTCATTTGAGTTGCCATAACGTATTCTAAGTTGTTACCTGATTTAAACAATCGTGAAAATCATAAAAAAAATTGATCGCATAAAAAATCTTTGACACTATATTAAGAAAAATGATCGATCTTTTATGGTAGAAAGCACCAATAGATCACATGAGAACAAGTAGAGAATGCAGACATTGTGGAAGAGAGTTTTATAGCATGAAAGAGGAATTCTGTTCTTTTGATTGTGTAACTCAAACATCAGCATAACTACGTCGGTTTTAATTCATTTTCTAAAACAGTCTTTTCTGACTTTATTTTAGAAATTCTATCTGAAATAGGCATGATAATAGACTCAGAATCAAGAGAATTTGCAAAGTTTTGTTGTATTTCATAAAGACGTCGAGATAATTCAATTTTAGCATAAACTATGAAACATAATTTCATAGTTTTTGATTTTTAGATGTTACAGAATTTAACCTGGAGATAATCATTATCGCGGAGGACTCCAACTCTCTTCCATGGCATCATCCATGTTTTTTGAAATAAGATACTGCTTTCCACATTTGAAACATTGCCAGAGAAATTTATCATCTTTAACTTTTTGATATTGCATAGGTAACAAACAAGTGGTACATTGTAATATGCCATGAATAGCGTCATCTGCCATAGGAATCTTTATCATCAACGAAAAGCAGGTCTTCAAGTATAAAATATGTGTTACAGAACATCACACACAAAATGGAAATACAGATTAGTACTTTAAAACAAGAAAACACAATGAATTTACTTTCAATTGGAGGATCTGATCCATCTGCAGGGGCGGGAATTCAAAGTGATGTAAAGTCATTTTCTGAATTTGGCGCATATGGATTAACAGTAATTACTGCAATTACGAGTCAAAATACTTCAAGTTTTGGAATGATTGAGCCAGTATCAAAAAAGATATTGGAAAATCAACTTGAATCAATATTAACTGATTTTAAAATTGACGGAATAAAAATTGGCATGGTGTTTAACTCGGAAATAATTAAAACATTATATCAACAATTAAAAAAATTAAAAATTCCAATTGTTGTAGACCCAGTTATCAAATCAACGACAGGAGGAGCATTAATAGAAAATAAAGCGATTAAAGATTTTCAAAAATATATAATTCCACTTGCGACAGTTATTACTCCAAATAAATTTGAGGCAGAAATATTATCAAAATCAAAGATCAATTCAAAAAAGACAGTAGAAAAAATTGCAAAAAATATCCAAAATATGGGAGCGAAAAATGTGGTGATTACAGGAATTGAAGGAAAAAATAACAAGATAGTAGATTTTGTTTTAGAAAAAAGTACAAAATACCAGATTTCAGGAGACAGAATCAAAGGTACAAACCACGGAAGTGGATGTAGTTATTCAGCAGCGATAATATTTGCAATGTCAAACAAAAAATCAATCCGTGAATCGGTAAAATTTGCAAAGGAATTTGCGTATAATTCAATAAAAAATGCAAAAAAAATTGGGAATGGGATTAAGATAGTAGATAGTCAGAACAAAGACAAGATAAATTCAGAGTTATCTCAATCAATTAATGAATTTGTTAAAATCAAAAACATATACAAACACATTCCTGAATGTCAAACAAATTTTGTATATTCTAAACAAAAACCAAAATCTACAAAAGACATCTTAGGATTGTCAGGAAGAATTGTCAAAGCGGGGAAAGAAGTCATAGTTGCGGGTAATCTAACATATGGAGGATCAAAACATGTTGCCACAGCATTACTTGTTGTAAATAAAAAATTCCCAGAGATTCAATCTGCAATAAATTTAAAATATGAAAACTCAATAATTTTGAAAATTAAAAAATCAAATCTTTCGGTATCTAATTATGACAGAATTGATGAACCCATGAATGTTAAAAACAAGGGATCATCAGTAAAATGGGGAATTACTAACGCAATTAAAAATTCAAAATTACCTCCAGACATAATTTTTCATAAGGGGGATTTTGGAAAAGAACCCATGATTATAATTTTTGGAAACACACCAAAAAGTATTTTAAAAAAATTATCAAAAATTGTGGGATAAAATTCTAGTCTAAAAACATCCTCGAACATAAATAGTCATATCTCAAATAGCATTTGTGAAGACAGTAATTTTAGCAGGAGGATTAGGTACCAGATTACTCCCATTGACAAAGAATACACCAAAACCTATGTTACCATTAGGTAAAAAACCAATTTTAGAGCACCTAATAGATTGGAATAAAAAAAATGGAGTAAAATCAATCATTTTGTGTGTAAGTCATCTTCGAAAAACAATTGAGAATTATTTTGGAGATGGAAAAAGATTTGGAGTAAGCATAGAATATGCAATTTCAAACAAACCACTAGCAACTGCAGGTCAACTAAAAACTGCAGAGGAGTTCATTGACAATACCTTTGTTTGTATGTATGGAGATTCAATTTTTGATTTTAATCTTAGAAATATGATAAAACAACATAAAGTAAAAAGAGCATTTGTTACCATGGGTCTAAATGAATACAAAACTAACTTGCCTTACGGAGTAATCGACATTTCAAAAACAGGTAAAGTGTTAAGATGGAATGAGAAACCAGAGATAAAGGTAAATGTAAACATGGGTTGTTATGTAATGGAACCAAAGGTGCTTAATTTAATTCCAAAAAATAAGCCATATGGGATGGATGATGTGATTAAACAAGCCATGGCCAATAAAAAATTAGTCAGCAGTTTCATTACAAAAAAAGGATTTACAGACATTGGGAATAAAGAATCATATGAAAAAGCATATCAAGAACATACCCAAAAACTGGAAAATAACTGATAATAGAAATGAATGAGCCAATAATTAGAGAATTAAAAGAAGCGGATCTTTGGAATGGATTTCTAAAATCACTAGATTCATTAAAACAAGCAAGTAATATTGAAAAATCCAAAGCCAAAGAGATTTTTGAGAAGATCAATGCCAATCCAGATCACATCATAGCAGTTGCAGAATTAGATGGGAGAATTGTTGGTTCTACAACACTCATCATAGAACCAAAATTCATTCATAATGGAGGCATGGTGGGTCATATTGAAGACGTAGTAGTCAATAAAGATTTTCAAGGTAAAAAAATAGGTGAGAAAATTATGAAATATCTTATTGAAATTGCAAAAAATCGTGGCTGTTATAAGACAATTCTTGACTGTACAGACGACGTCAAACCATTTTATGAGAAACTAGGTTTCAAACAAGTTGCTAATGAGTTAAGATTGGATCATATTTAGAAAAATTCTTTTTTTGGACGTTTCTCTTTCTCTTTTGTCAAATAAACGCCAACAACAATTACAGGAATAGATAGCACCATGAACAACAACGGAGTGTATTTTACAACATCTGTAATATAGACAGCAGCCATTTTATCAATTAGCGAATGAGATACAAACATTCCTAACAACATAACTACTCCACCTGCAATTATCAATCCACCAATAGGTCTTGAGCCATATTGTCTTGTCATGATAAAAGGAACGGCAGCTAGGATTCCAGCAGGTGCAGCACCGATAGAAATGAATTGAAATATTTTCGGATCAGCATTAAATGTTATTGAGAATTCTATCTCTTCAGGCACATTAGTCATGAAATTGTAAACAGAAATCATTTCACCAGCAAACATCACAAATAAACCAAGACTTGTTACTGCAAGCCATTTCTCAATTGCCATAAGACTAACAGATTTTAGTTGATAAATAAACCATTCAAAAAATCAAACTATGCCAACTAAATTAGCTAATTCTTTTCTACATGCTGCGCCAAGTTTCTCAGCAGCTTGTTCAGGAGATACATCATTTAAGAAAATCCCATATCCACGTTCCAATCCAGACCAAGATTTTGTAATAGGATAAACTTCAATATGCCAATGAATTTGTCGACTATTTTTCTTTTCAGGAGACAGATGGAAAACCAGGTTGTATGAAACATCTTTAACAGTATTTACAAGACCGCCAAGTGTAGCTCTCAAAATCAATGATAAGTCATTGATTTCTTTTTGAGTAATTTTTGAGAAACTAGTCACATGTTTTTTTGGAGAAATCCAAAATTCATATGGATATGAAGGAGCCCAAGGGCAAAAAGCAATGAACCCTTCAGTTTGAAGAACCTGTCGAGGACCACTAATTTCTTCATTTACAGTTTGGCACATTGGACATACACCTTTTTCATTTAAAATTTTGTGAGATGCTTCAGCTTCAGTTTCGATAACTGGAGGAATTGTTGAAAAAGTCAAAAGGTTGAGATGAGGATGAGGATTAATATTTCCAGCTAGTTCTCCATGGTCTGCATAAATTGAAACATATGTTACACCTTTTTGAGTGTAAAGCCATCGTAATCTGTCTTGAACTACAACTAAAACATTTGACCATTGCTCAGTATCAATTGTTGCAAATGTGTCTTTTTCGTTTGGAGATGCAACAACTATGTAATGATATCCATATGCTGGTTCACTGTAGAATGGTTTGTCGCTGTAAGAATTTTCTGTCTCAATCGAGACAATAGGATTTTTACTTTCAAAAACTCGAATTGCCCACCCCTCAACATATGATTCGTCTTCATTGTCCTGAAGACGTTGTAGCATTCCATCTTTTGCAACGAGGGATAAAACAGATGGGTTGGTCATAGATTCATTACCAGGAGCAAAGGGAGATTTTTTTGGATCAATTATTTTGTCGTCTTTTTTTGAAACAATCATGAAACGCTCAGAAACATAATCTTTGCGCATATCACCCATAATGGTTAATGGAAGTAAAATGTATGTTAAAACGTTTACTAAATCTAGCAGAAATCAAATTGAAAATAATTTTATCAAAAAGTTACAAAATTAAGAAAATAAGATCATTGAAAACACATTTTTAAAAATTGAAAATTTGAAAAATAATTTAGATGGGGTATAATTTTGATCGCAAATTTTGTTGCAAGATTTAAAGGAGAGCATCAGATCTGAATTAACGGGGATATTTTGGACAATTCTGATATTCATATGATCTATGTTCTTTTAGATGGAGTAGGAGATCTCCCACATCCGGATTTAGATGGAAAAACACCATTAGAGGCTGCAAACACACCAACATTAGACAAAATTGCCAATAATGGAGCAATAGGAGAAGTCATTTCAGTTGGAAAAGGAATAGCTCCAGAATCAGATATTGCAGTTTTTAATATGTTAGGATACAAATTCAATCATGCAGATTATGCAGGAAGAGGAGTTATTGAAGCCATAGGAATTGGAATTGATTTTAAAGATGGAGATTTGGCACTGAGAGGAAATTATTCAACACTCAACGATGAAGAGGTGATTATAGACAGACGCGCAGGAAGACATATTGAAAAAGAAGATGCAGACGGAATTGCAAAAGAGATTGAAGAAAAAATCAAACTATCGGTTCCAGGGACATCAGTCGTAGTTTCACCAACAATAGGTCACAGGGTAACAGTTAGAATTAGAACTGATGGAAAGAAATTATCTTCAAAAATCACCAACACAGATCCAGCATATAGTAACATTGGTGGAATGGGGGTTGCAAAAGCTGTTGGTGATTTTTTAAAAATTGAAAAATGCTTACCGTTAGAAGATACAGAAGATTCTAAACTTACTGCAAATTTAGTAAACGAATTTTCAGAAAAATCAATAAAAATAATGAAAGAAAGTAAAATCAATAAAAAAAGAAAAGATGAAAAGAAAAAGCAACTAAGTTGTATTTTGTTAAGAGATGCAGGAAACAAGTACCCAGATGTCATTCCCATTAATGAAAAATATAACATGAATTTTTCATGCATAGTAGATATGCCAGTAGAGCTTGGAATTTCAGATGTACTTAAGATGAAGGCATTTGAGGCAGGGGGATTAACAGATTATGAAGCAAAAGCAAAGATGGCGGCCAAAGCAATGGAAACTCAAAATGCTATTTACGTTCACCTCAAAGGACCAGATGAATTCGGTCACGATGGAGACGCCATAGGCAAAATGAAAAACATTGAAGAAATTGATCAGAGATTTTTTAAAACACTTGTTGAAAATATCGATTCAAGCAAAGTTGCAATCGTCATTTCTGCAGATCATTCAACTCCATGTATCAACAAAGGTCATAGCGATGATCCGGTTCCAATTCTAGTGTCAGGAGATTTTATAAAAAAAGATGGAACAACGAGAATGACTGAAAAACAGGCAAAACATGGAAGCATAGGGTTACTACAAGGAGCAGAAGTTGTTTCAAAAGCTCTTGAATTAATTAAATCTCAAATCTAGTTAGTTTGTTTACTGTCTGCATTTCAATGACATATTTTCTAATTCTATCAATATCTATTGAATGATACATGGAAGGTGAAGTGCCTAATTTCTCCAAAGCCCGACCTAGCATTCCAATGCCTATACTTTCTTCATTTTCTTGTTGATGTGCAAATGCGACTGCCACTAAAATAATACCTTGAATGAGCTCTTTCTCTCGCCCATAGCATTGTTTCCACACCCCTTCAAATGCTTCATGACATTCCCAGAATCGTTCATTGTTAAAATAAAAAATGCCATCCTCAATTCCTTTGTCTTTGGTAACATGTTCCTCGACAACATGTCTTATGTTGTCAATATCCCAAATTGAGGACAATCGTTTAACAAGCGAATTAATGACTTCTTTTTCAGCAGCCACATCAAATTCGATAAATTTAGTGGCAACTCTAGCAAGTCTAACTGAAACATCCATATCAGATACAAGATCTCTGCCCTTACGTGCAAGTTCTCTACAATTTTCAGGCAGATATTTCTCATTTTTAAAATGCAGTAAATAACGTTCCACAAGATAGGTCTGAGGGAATTTCTTAAATCTCTTCTGCAATTACAATCAAGGTTTATATGAAATATCTAGAGATTTTTGATACATGCCCATAATCGAGACAATCACAGACGTGAATAATGACTTCCTATCTAGAAGAGAACTAACATGCAATTTTGCAGGATTGGGGGGTAAGCTAAAAAATCTCGAAGCTGTGGACATGATTACAAAAGAATTCAAACTAGATGGCAAAGTTGTAATTCCAATTAGATTGAAAACCCATGTAGGACAATCACATATTACAGGAGTGTTTTATGTTTATGAAGATGAAGGATTAGCTAAAAAACACATCAATCCAACAATCTTCTCAAGACTAGAAAAGGTAAAAGCAAAAATTGCAGAAGCAGATGCTGCTGCAAAAGAAGCTAGTGTAGAGGAAGCCACATCTGAAGAAACCAAAGAAGAGGAGAAAACAGAATAATGCCTGTAGATAAAAAAGGTAAAAAAGGATCCAGTCCCAACATATCATCTTATTACAAATTAGACGGAGATAAAACATCAAGAACAAGAAAAGTTTGTTCTAGATGTGGTAAAGGAACATTCATGGCACAACACAAAGATAGACACACATGTGGAAAATGTGGATTAACAGAATTTAATCAATAAAAATTAAAACAGTCCGATTAGAAACATAGAATAAATTTTCACTATAACAAGTTGATTTAATACAGTTGCTTTTTTTGGATTTTACTACTTTTTTCTTCTAATTGTTCAATTTTTGTAATAAACAGAGGATCCAATTTGATTTTAGAAATTGATTCTGCAGACAATTTCACAGTATTTGCATCTAAAGAAATATTGGATTTTGGAAGATTTCTATCAGCCCAAAACTTCATGACCTTATCTTCAAGTTTAAAATCACGAAATCCAGCAGGGAATTTTTTTGTTATGTGATTCAATAATGTACGATCTTTGAAAACAACCCGAGGTTCAAACAACCTAGTTTCATCACTATAAACATTTTCAAACAGATTTCCAGAAATTTCATCAGAGATTAACTCCATCTTGGAAATCTTTCTCATTAAATCTAAAAAATGTAAAAATTCATGAGCTAAAATTGCATGAATTGTACCTTTAAGACCATAAGCAACTAAAGGTGCAGAAATCTGGATTACCACTTGAAACTTGTCATCAAGCATTACAGGAATCGTTCTTGCAAACAAAATACCAAATTCAAAAGAATTTGGGTGTGGTGATGTAAGTACAAGAGAGGGTTCAACATATGCAATCGGATATCTAATTCCAGATGCTTTTTCTATTCTATTTATTCCTGAAATAGTGATAGGGAAACGTTCTACGGTAAGATCATAGACGTCATCAGGAATTAGTCCTTTAGAATGTGCATCTTTGAAACGAATTAGTGGATCCAACATCATCCCTCGATAATTTTGAATGTAAAAAGGTTGATTTGATCAGGAACGTGGTTTTCCGACTTTCTTTTTTTTACGTGTAACCGCTCGTTGATCAGCATGTCTTTGATGTTTACCTGTTTTTCTCATTGGCATGTTAATTCTCAATATTTAGTGCTAGTTAATTGTTATCATTATACTTCAATATCATAAAAATCAAATTCTTGACAAACACACGGTGTATTAAGAATAGTAGAGATGCCAGGGGAAACACCATCACTATTAACAAACCGCTTGATTGGCAAACCGCTTTCTGCTTTGAATCTCAAAGTAATCATATTCTTTGAATTTCTACTATACATCAAATAGGAAATTTTCTTTTCAGAGCGTTTTCCAGATTTGTCGTATACTATGATAGGGTTCTTTACCAATTCTTTTAATTTTTTCAAATTTTTTGAAGATATTTCAGAATCTGTAAATATTTTTACTTCAACAGTTGAGTTGAATTTAAGAGGGTTTTTTGGAGATTCGTCTACAAGTTTGAGATGGTGGATTTGCAACGAATTAAATTTTGCATGTGACTGTCTAATCTTTCTTTTCAAAGGATTCTGAAGTTTTACAAAAAAAGGCCTTCCATTACCCAAAACAAGACTGGATTTATCCTCCCCACCAATCCATGTAAATTTAGCAATAGTTCCACCAAATTTTTCAAAAAGAAATTTAGCGATCATGCCTTCAACACTTTCAAATTCACATATTCCATGAAAATTACAAACTCTGCAGCCTTTTCCAAGACAGTTATCACATGATTTTTGTTTCTGAGGTAGACCTCTCATTGTTTTGACATATCTTCCAGAAAGAATAATTGGTTTTGAGTGCAATTCACATGATTCATCTTTTAAATTTAATGTGAAAGTAAGTTCAGGATCAAGATGATCAACTACTTTTTGAGTCTTTCTTGAAAAGATTTTCCCCAATTCTTTTGTAATATCAGTCTTTATGCTATCAATGCCTCGAAGCTTGTATGTAGATCGTATTGAGTCATCCCTGTCAATAATAGAGGGTTTGATTATTGTACCAATATTGAATGTATCATACAAATAATTAGATGAAGTATCAGTCATTAATTTTAAAAAATGAGTGAAATTATCAAATAGATTTTTACAAATATAGCATTTTTGCGAAGAGTCATTATTTTTCTGTAGTTTTTTGCCAAGGGTTTTGTTTGATGAGAGGTGTAATTGTTTTGAAAATAATCTACCTAAGCAATGATCACACAAATCATATTTTTTGAGGATTTTATGTGCAATAGGAACTATTTGATGGTAGTTAGACATAGTGGCATAGAAAGTATAAACAGAGTTATTATCCTAATCCCATTTTTCTAAGAGTTCCTTGCATTTGGCGACCTTTTGATGCTTTCATCATATTTTTAGAATTTTTATAATTTTTGATAAGTTCTTTGACTTCGCCTTCTGGCCATCCAGAGCCTCTAGAAATTCTTTTGATTCTTGAGGAATTTAATAAATCGGGATCCGCTTTTTCTTCTTTGGTCATACTCTGAATTATATATCTCCATTTAGAAACTCGGCCTTCCATTTGATCTACTTGATCATTTTTTACCATTCCAGCAAATCCAGGCATACTATCAAGAAGTCCTTTTAGAGAGCCAACCTTTGTCACTTCTTCTAGTTGGTAAAAAAAATCATCCATGTTCATTTTTCCACTAGAGATACGTTTCATCCTAACATCATCACCTTCATTTTCTAGTCGTTTGGCTAAATCCAAGATTGCTTGAATATCACCCATGCCAAGTAGACGTCCAACGAAGCGGGTAGGAGAAAATTTTTCTAAATCATCGATTCTTTCACCAGTTCCAATGTACATTATTTGTGCACCAGTTGCTGCAGAAGCTGCAAGTGCGCCACCACCTTTTGCAGAACTATCTAGTTTTGTAATTATGACACCTCCAACAGGAATAGTTTTGTGGAAAGCTTCAGCTTGATTGAAACATTGTTGTCCAATCGTTCCATCAATTACAAGTAAAGCTAAATCAGGATCTGTAACCTTGTTAATTCTATCCATTTCTTCAAGTAAATCTTTCTCCTCTTTATGACGACCAGCGGTATCAATTAAAATAACATCTAATGGTTGATCTGCAAAATGCTTTAAACCATTTTTTACAATGTCTGGGGAATCTTTGTTGTTTTCTTCACCATACACTTCAACGTTTGATTTTTCACACATAGTTCGAAGTTGAACTAATGCCCCAGGCCTATAGGTATCAGCCCCTACGACACCAACTTTGTACCCTTGTCGGGTTAGAAATTTTGCAAGTTTTGATGCGACCGTGGTTTTACCACTACCCTGAATTCCAAGTAAAATAATCTTGTTTTGTTTATTAGGTTTGAAATCAAATTCAGATTCGTTTCCAAGGAGTTTTGAGAGTTCATCATAAAGGATCTTAATTATGTGATCTTTACGTGAAAGTCCAGGTGGAGGAGTTTCATTTAGAGCACGTTCTTGTAGACGTTTTGTAATTTCAAGAACTAGACGTACATTGACATCAGATTGGATTAATGCTCTTTGAACATCTTTAGACAGTTCCTTGATGAGTTCCTCATCAATTCCAGAGGATTTTACAATCTTTTTGATTGCGTCACTTAAACTAGTCTTAAGACCATCAAGCATTGTAATTCAACTCTGCATCCACTATTTCAAACCTTCCTCTATATCCATCCCAATTTTTTTCAAACTTATTAATTTTAATTGGATTTGAAAAAAAAGGACAGTTAATAACAAATGTTTCTGCTTCTCCACCCTCAAAATTTAAGTTGAATCCAAATTTTTTAGATAAGTGTTTCAAAGTATCAAGATCAGATTTAGAAATTATTTTTCCAAGCCATGAGTCATCCAATCCATCCGAAGAAACGGTTGTCATCACAAAATCAAATTTAGAATTTAGTAAATCACCTAAATATTGTTCAGGGTCAGTATTCCATAATGGTGTAACTGCAATTAAATTTAATTTGGAACAGATAGTTTGAAATTTATCTTTTTGAAAATTACTTTTAATACCACCATGCACCAATCCTTCAATACCGAATTGATCTTTTGCATTTTGTAACAATGTCTCAAGTGCAAATAATTCTACGTCAGTATCATCAGAATCAGTTGTGATTGTTAATTGTGGAATGCACATAGATTCGGATTGTAATCTTGTCCAGCGTATATTTGGATGATGTAACAAATGGCTTTCATCAGATTTTGGAAAAACACTCAAAAGACAAGATATTTCATGTCCCTGTTTTTGTGCTGAATAAATGGCATAAGTACTATCTTTGCCACCTGAAAAAAGAGAAGCTAATTTCATAATCTAAAAAATATTTAAATCAACAAATTTTTTAAGTGTATTAGAAAAGGACGCTTCAATACTCATAATCGTCATCATAAAATCAGACGGCTTTTCCAATAATCATCAGCATCCGCACTAGTTTTTAATGCGCATGATTTTAGTTTTATCCATAACAACCCAGTATTCCACATTCTGGCCATTTTCTAGTTTGCCTTTGACTTCATCATCAATTAAGCTAACATCAATGGTTTCAAAGGATTCGGAATCCATTACCTGAACCATATCACCATTAATTGAAATTATTTGGCCTACTTTTTTGTTAATCATTGGAACATGAATTTGCATGCTGACTGGACCTACATGAGGACGTTTTTGTCCATCAAAGATCCCTTCTCCAACAATTCTTGCTTTTGCAGCACCGTGTTTACCTGGTTTTGATGTATCATATTCTACAATTCTACATGGTTCGCCACTAGGTTGATCAGAGTGTGGCAATAGAATGTATGAACCGATTTTCAAAGAACCAAGATCAGATGGTTTACTCATGAAAAACAGTTTTTGCTCGAATATTTAACTTTTCTACTTTAGCTGATCAAGAATTGAAAGACTCATTAAATTAGTCATTGTCAATCCTTTGCGATTCACATCCCGTCTTGTTTGATCACAGTATTTCTTTACACTCTGATGACTCTTTTCACTTGCAACTTCAATAACTACAATATTTTCAGAATACGGGAATGTAAATTTTGGATTGTTTGTACAAAAAGTATTCATATTTCCCAATCCAGCAGTCTCAATTTTATCTCTTTTAAGTAAGATATTTGCAATTTCATGTAAATCTTCACCATCATCACCATACTCTAAATAATATACTGAAATGAAGTTTGTGTCACCTTCAACTTCCCTTTGGAATAAATCATCTTTTACATTGAAAACAAAAGATGTTTTTTCTTGATTGTGTATCGTAAGATCTTTTGATATTTGTTCACTATCTTTGAATTTGGCCAAAAGATAATGATTGGTAGAATCAGAAAAATAGGGCTTACTTTCAGTAGAAAATGTACCTGTAACAAAGAATAACTTTTCTATGTTTTTTGAATGCATCCAAGATTCTTTCAGTTCGACAGATGTGTGATCATGCAAATATGGTGCACAGACATATCCCGAATAAGTCAGAACAAGTTCAGACAACAGAACTTAAGAATTTTTGTAGCTATTTATGCTTTAGAGATCTTGACGATCATACTATAGAGGTCATCTACGATAGTTTTTTAATAGTAGAGTTCTTCGTTTTTTTTGTCCCAAGCTAGCTCAGCCTGGTAGAGCTTCCGGCTGTAGTTGTCGGCTTAAGATGGCTGACCAAAAAACAGCATATCAGGCATACAGAAACCGGGTTGTCGAAGGTTCAATTCCTTCGCTTGGGACCACAAATTTTTTATAAATTAAAAATAATAAAAAGATAGACTGATTTAAGAAAACAAAATTGAACTCTTAAATTAAAAAACTTCTCGCCTATGCTGATTTTTTGACTTGTTGTGCTGCCGGGCCTTTTTGACCTTCGCCTACTACAAACTCGACTTTATCGCCTTCGTTGATGAATCCGGTAACATCTGATTTGTGAACAAATAGATCGTCTCCACCTTCTCTTTCGATAAAACCAAAGCCCTTAGTACGGTTAAACCATTTTACGGTACCTTGTTCCATTTGATTTTCAAACAATGTATTCATTATATTAACTAAAGCATCAAAGACGAGCACAAGTAGATCAGAAATCTTTGGGAATGTGATTATTATCCTTTAGCCATTCCACTTGAGGAAGAGTAAATCTCCAAACAATATCACCATGCTCTGATTGATTAAAATCCCAAGGGGCAATAATCACAATATCGTTATCTCTAATCCAAACACGTCTCTTTAGCTTACCTCTAATTCTACCACGTCGAGTAATATTATCATCACATTTTATCATGACATTTTCTCCACCCATCATTTTCAATACACGTCCAAAAAGTTCTCCTTCTTCTGGCAATCGAAGATCTTTAAGTGCACTTTCATTTTTTACTTGGCGCTTACCCATAATGCTCATTATCATCATGAGCATATAACTGGTAGGGTTTTCAGATGAACAGAATTTTAAAAAATGCTTATTCGCAAGAGATTTTTATCAAACAATATAAAAAAATATGTGAAATTTCAATGTATAACAGATTGTTCTCAATGCTGTATTGAGCGGGAATATTATCCAAGTAAAAAATTTGGCAAGATAGGGGTATTGATACTCCCAGAAGAAAAAGAAAGAATTGAAAGATTAGCAAACGAAAACAGATTGAAAATAAAAATTTTACCAAGAATAGGAATTTCAAAGATGAAAGATTCTGGTCCGACAAAAATTTTAGCATATCAATTGATGGGTTCTGAAAGTAACGGTAACACATGTCCATTTCTAGACGTAGATAGTGGGAATAAATCACCGCATGGTGGATTTCCTTGTAAAATTTACAAAGAAAGGCCACTGGCATGTATAGCATATCCGTTAATTGAATCAGAACCAATTACACTTGATCAAAAATGTAAATTTTGTAAAGAACATGGAAATGCGGATCAAAATCTAAATTCAGAAGTAGAATCACTTTTAAAAATTAAAGAAAAGATGATACCAGACATGCCAGTGATTTGGAGATTCGCGACTGGGGTGGGGGAATTAGAAGACAAGGAAATCATAGAGTCCGGATGGATTATAGACAAATAGTATTTCCCAATGATGAGAATTAATAGGACTACAACCAAAAATTCAAAAAGCATTAGAACTTTGATTGGTTATGAGCGAAGACGCATGGTCAAATTTGGACAAAGTGGATCAGAAAATTATTGAAATTCTCAACAACAATGCAAGAACTCCATCAAAAGAAATTGCATCAGTGTTAAAAAAATCGGGTCACGATGTATCAGATAGAACGATTAGAAAAAGGATAGAACGTTTAGAGAAAAATGGAATCATCAAAGGATACAAAGCAGTGTTAACAGATGTCTCAGGAATTAATGAATATCAAGCAGTATTAATGAAATTAAAACCATCAAAATCACTTGAGACTGTAAAAGATTACATTAAAGATTTCATCACTAAATTGGATAATTATTTACTAGTAGCAAATATGGAAGGAGAATGGAATATGTTAGTAATAGTACAAGTTAACTCTGAAAAAACAACATCACGAAAAATTGTGGAGAAATTTTCTGAAGAATTAATTGATTATAGAATAAATGAAATCAACATTAAAGACGTAAACATTTTGAACATGTCTTTACTTTTATTGTAAGAGAGAATATTCAGATTCTGCCACAGTGATTGCTTTTTTCAATTCATCAAGTGTGAAGGGTTTTTGGATAAAAGCAGAAACCCCAGTACTGATCGTGTTATTAACACGAGAGGTAGTTTTTTCATCAGCAGTGATTACTACAATTTGTAAATTAATTTTTTCTTGTAGTAGCTTTGTAGCTACAACATCCCCTTCAAGATCAGGCAATCCCATATCAAGCAGTACTATAGGTTCTTTATTTTCAGAAAACATTTTTTTGCATCCTTTTACACCTTCTTTTCCATTTTCAAAAACACAAATTTCAGAATACCCTAATTTCTCCACATAATTTTTTAATTTCATAGCAATTGCTTTGCTATCATCAATAATCACAATAGGTCTTGTAACTTCAATAGAAGGTTGGAAGATGGATTTAGCTTTTTGATACGCAGTTTTGGCTTTGTCAAATTCGCCTAAACTCAAAAGACATTTTGAGGCACAAAGTAATGCACCTTTAATATTTTTTGAAGTTTTTACATTAGAGTATTTTAAAAATAATTCACTAGCTTCTCGGATTTCATTTTGAGATTCTTTTCCTTGTCTAGTTTTACATTCACCTGCCAACATATACAATAAAGCAGACTTTAGAAGATCAGATTTTTTTATAGATTCAGCTTGATTTAGAAACAAATTATGTGCAGTGATGAATTGTTTATTTTTTAGATGTGTTAATGCAACTTCGCAACTTGTTTTTGTATCCATTATTAACACTCAATTTTTTTTAGTTATAAAATTTTAGAATGAGTGAGTTATGGATTGATTACTGCACGGCCAAGGATTTTTCTTGCTTTAAGATCTTCCAAAGCAGTATTAGCATCACCAAGAGAATATCGTTTAGAAATTACAGGGTTGATTATGCCTTTTCTAGCAAGATCAAGTAACTCTACCATATCAGTATAATTTCCAGTGTATGCACCTTGAATTATAATGGATTTTAATGGAATTGTAACAAGAGATAATTCAATAGAACCACCAAACAGTCCAACTAGAACTAAATTTCCTCGTTTTCGCAGAATTGCAAGATCTAATTTTACAGTAGGAGGTGCATTTACAAAATCAACAATACTGTCAGCACCTTTATTGTTACAAATAGACATTATTTTTTGAGATGTTTCAGGATCTTTAGAATTAACTGTGTAATCAGCTCCCATCTCCTTTGCAGTTTGTAATTTTTGATCATCTAAATCAACACAAATAATTTTAGCGTTGGTAATGGCCTTTGCAATCTGAACACCCATCAAGCCTAGACCACCTGCACCAACAATTACTAAAAACTCTGGAGAGTTTTGATTTGATTTTTTGATTGCAGTATATGCAGTCAATCCGGAACAAGCAAGAGACGTTGCAGCATCAGGATTTACACCATCAAGTTTAGCGAGATATTTAGAATTTGGAATTAATGTGTAATCAGAATAACCACCATCTTGAAAAACACCCATTGATTTTGGAGTATCGCATAGATTTTCATTTCCCACATTACACGCAGGACAATTACCACAACCAATCCACGGAAATACTAACACATCATCACCTATAGAAATTCCAGAAACATCACTTCCAATAGATTCAACGATACCAACAATTTCATGTCCTGGAATTACAGGATATTTTACTCCTCTATCAGTTACTTTCATGAATTGACCATCACCAAGATCATAACCGCCTTCCCATAAGTGTAAATCACTATGACACACACCCACAGATTTTACTTTAACTAGAACTTGATTACCATTAGGTGTAGGTGTTTCAGATTCAGATACTACAAGAGGTTCATTAGGACCTGTAATTCTAGCAGATTTCATAATTGATTTTTCCATATTAACAATATAAGAGTTGACTGGAAATGAGAAAAAAATAGAGCCCTTAGATATTATTGAATGGGTAAAAAATCATCATATGAGTGAATCTCAAAATCCTGACAGTATTTCTCAAGAACCAATAAACATTCTATTTAATCCATCAACAGTTGTCAAAAAAGATGTTTGGGATATTGATCTTATTCATATTTTGAATTTATTGATAAGAATACTTGAGAAAACAGGTAAGAAAGATCTCAAAGTAGCAGGGATGGCAGCATTATCATCATCTTTAATCTATAGAATGAAAGTTGAAAGTATTTTTGCATTGCAACGAGCAGCTATGGAGAAAAAACCCATACATCAAAGAACGGATGTAGACATTGAATTAATCGACATTCCATATAGACACGAATCTACATACCCTGTTTCATTAGATGACTTATTAGGTTTACTTCAAAATCTTATCGGTACAATTGCAAATCCTCAGTCAAGACGAAACAAAAGATTGGAGATAGAACCAATTGAAGCACCAAATTTTCAAGAATTTTTCATTTCACTTGAAAGCATTATTGGAAAATATGAAGACTTGATAATGAAAAAAATTGCAGTGAACGGATTTGGAATACTACAAGAGATAATTGCAGATCTGGATCAAGTTGATTCAATTAGATGTTTCTTTGCAGCCTTATTTTTAGCAAGAGATCAAAGAGTAGATCTTGAGCAGATTGAAGACGATATCAAAATAATTATGATAAAAGAAGAGTTAACAAATTGATCAAAAATGAAGAAAAGGTTTCTTTAACTAGAATTTAAAGGAAAAATACGTAATTGACAAAAATTGAGAGTATAGATGAGGCAACTGCAAGAATTGAATCTGCACTGTATTCAGCAGGCAGACCGCTCAAAATTGAAGACATTATAAGAGCCTCAGGCACAGAATCTAGAACAAAAACATTAGAATTGCTAGAGAACATTATGAAAAAAACAAAGTCAGCATTCAAAGCATTAGAAATAGTGATCTTACCTGACGGGTCATATGTAATGCAGTTAAAACCAGAATATAGCTCGACGGTTAAAAGATATGCGTCAAAACCAGTACTTCCAAATGCAACTCTAAAGACATTATCATACATAGCTTACATGCAACCAATATCATCAAAACAACTTGTAGAGACAAGAGGTTCTGGAGTATATGGGCATCTAAAAGAATTACGACAGTTAGATTACATCAGTCATCAAAATGTTGGGAGATTAAAAATTTTTACAACGACTGAAAAATTCCAAAAATATTTTGGCATACAAGGAGATGTTGAAGATCTAAAACAAAGATTATTCTCCAAAGTAAGAAAAACAGCTAGTACAAGACAAAGCACTCCAACCCCTCAAATCACCACAGAAGTAAATTAAGAGATTTTTTAACTCACGGCTAATTTTTTGCGTTTTGTATAAATTAGAGTAATTCGACAACAATTCGTGAGAAAATCAGTAGAGAATTTAGCAACCAGTAAAATAACTGGCGGAAGAAGAGTTCCGCTTAGAACTAGAAGAAAATATGAGTTAGACAGATATCCAAATGAACCTATTAACGGAGCTCAATTAACCGTGACAAGAAGAGTACGTGGTAATAATAATAAAACAGCTTTGAAATCAATTGATTTTGTTAACTTATCAACAGGAGACGCCAAAGTGAAGAAAACAAAAATTATCAAAGTATTAGATAATACTACAAACAACGATTACAAGAGACGAGGCATAATCACAAAAGGTGCAATTCTTGAGACTCAAGAAGGTAAGTGCAAAGTCGTTTCAAAACCAGGACAAAACGGAATAGTTAACGCAATTTTACTAAAGGAATAAAATGAAAGATTACGAGCACGTCGTAATCTGGTTAGATTATTTCAATAAGAATTTAAAAAAATCAAAAGGTAGGAGAGTAGGATTAGAGAAATGTGTCTTTGATCCATCATTAAAAGAATTGATGGATGCTACAACAGAAGTAGGATTTGAAATTACAGAATCAAACGAGAAAGCAAGATTTCCAAAAAGACCATTTGTCAGGTCAGGATATGTAATTGTACCAAAAGGATCCTCCAAGACAAAGATTCTTGACAAAATTTCTGAAAAGTTAGTTACTAAAAGATCAAAGCAACCAAAATAAAATGAAATCTAGCTCTTAGCTAAAGTAAAATTGACAGAAGTCTATGATAAGAGATCAATAGTTATGATGTCTAATTGCAGGAGGTAGGCGAAATAATGCACCTAGCCGGTAGTGGCAGGGTAATCGTTCAACTATCAAAAGAATTAGTTGAAGGACAAATACTCTGTGACGAAACAGGAACTAGAGTTGCAAAAATAAATGAACTGATAGGTCCAGTAAGTAGACCATATGCATCAGCAACGCCATTAACAAATAACATCAAAAAATACATTGGCAAAAATGTTTTCGTATCAGAATCACCTTCACCTGCAAATAAACCAAAAAAATTTAGGAGAAAAAAATGATGAACATACTAGAAAAACAAAACTGTCCTGAATGTAAGTCTACATTAGTAGATGACATGCAGAATGGTGAAATAATCTGTTCTGGTTGCGGCGTTGTAGTCGATGATCAGATTGCAGATTTTGGTCCAGAAACAATAAGCTCAAGTTTTGAAGACAAGATGAAGCTCGCAAGAGCAACAGGGCAAACAACATATTCTCAACACGATTTGGGAATAACCACAGAGATTTCAATTAGTGCAAAAGACTTTAGCGGAAAAACAATCAATCATGAAGTCGCAAGTCAAATGCATAATCTCAGAAAATGGCAACAAAGAGTAAGAGTTTCCTCACCAAAAGAGAGAAGACTTGCAAATGTTTTATCAAAATTAGGTGAAACATGTGAAGGTCTTAATCTTTCAAAGAATGTGTTGGAAACTGCTTCTATGATATATAGAAATCTAGACGTGCATATTGAAGTGAAAGGAAAGTCAGTAGTTAGCATCACAGCAGCTACAATCTACATGGCTTGCAAACAATGTGACGTGATAAGATCATTAGAAGAAATTTGTCGAGGAATTTGTCCAGCAAAAGATGTCAAATCAAAAACAAAACTTGCAGCAAGGTACTATAGAACCATGGTGATGGAAATGGGACAAATACATGCCCCAGTTGTGACCATGAACAAATACATCTCAAAGATAGCAAACATGACACAAACAGAGGTTAGAGTTGAAAGACTGGCCTTAGAAATCGCAGAGAAGACCAAAGATAGCAGTATCGCAGATGGAAAAGCGCCAAATGGAATTGCAGCAGCATATCTTTACGTAGCATCAATCCTACTTGGACAAAGCGTCCTTCAAAGAGACGTTTCGAGTATTGCAGGAGTTACAGAGGTCACTATCAGAAACAGATGTAAAGAAATTCTAACATGCCATAAACTCAAAATTACTTTGAGACCATCTCTGGCCAATTAATTTACCCCATCCCCCTCTTTTCATTTTATTATCAATGATTACGATTAGGATTAGCTAAATTTCGTCGGTATTATATAGAGAAACGAACCAAAACGCAATATGGTAGTATTAGAAATTAAGGATCTTCATGTATCAAGAGAAGGTAAAGAGATTCTCAAGGGTGTTAATTTGAAAACAGGTCCAGGAGAAGTACATGCCATAATGGGGCCAAATGGTTCAGGAAAAAGTACGTTAGCTTACACATTACTTGCACACCCAAAATATGAAGTTACAAAAGGAGATATTTTGTTAGATGGGGAGAGCATTTTAGATTTATCAGCAGATGAGAGAGCAAAAAAAGGATTATTCTTAGGATTCCAATATCCAACCGAAGTTTCAGGAGTAGGATTTTCTCACTTTTTAAGAACTGCATACAATTCTCTAAGTAAAGCTCTTGAAGGGGACGACAGAGAAGTATTCATCACAGTTAGAGAATTTCAAAAATATCTTAAAGAAAACTTGGAAAAAGTTGGATTGAGAGAAGAATTCCTTTCAAGATATCTTAATGAAGGATTTTCAGGAGGAGAGAAAAAACGCGCAGAAGTATTACAAATGGCAGTATTAAGACCAAAAATTTCAATCCTAGATGAGCCAGATTCAGGATTAGATATTGATGCAGTTCAAGCAGTTGCACAAGCAATCAGTAAAGTTTCAGGCAAAGATTCAACTGTAATTATAATCACCCACTATGCCAGAATTTTAAAATTCTTAGACAAGTTAGATTTTGTACACGTATTTGCAAGAGGCCAAGTATTGAAAACAGGAGATGCATCACTTGCAGACAAACTAGAAGCGGAAGGCTATGAGTGGGCCCTAGAGCAACCAGCCTAAACAAATTTTATTAAAACATGCTTTTAAAACATCATGATTTACAAAGTTCAAGTAGAGTTTTCTAAAAAATTTCTAGAAATAACAAAAGACCAAATTCGTATCGGAATAAAATCAAAACCTATCAAAGGAGAAGCAAATAAAGAAATCATAAAAGAAATTGCAAAACACTTCAAAACATCGACTGCATCAATTCACATAAAGGCTGGGCACAAATCATCAAAAAAAATCATAGAGATATCAGATTAGAAAATATAGTTTTTGTTTAAATAGGGTTTCAAAATTGGAACCAATATGGTTGAAGACGATAATCAGTATTATTTCAATTTCTCATTTTTCAAAGTCGATCCTAAATGGAGATGGATGGCAGACCTTGCAAAAGAAGAATCGGCAAAAGAAGTGGAGAATGTAATTAATAATTCAGGTATTATGTATAGAACATATTCAAATTTAGGGCTAAGAGATGATACAGATTTTTTATTTTGGTTTGCAGCAAAATCAGTTGAAGAAATTCAGAAAGTGGTTGAGAAAATATACAAGACAGTTTTTGGAAAATATATTATTCCATCAATGACTTATCTTTCATGCACTAGACCTTCGATTTATGTCCAAGGAACAAGAAAAGAACATGGTTTTCTAACTGGAATGGAACCCAAAAAACATGTTATTGTTTATCCATTTACTAAAACTAGAGAATGGTATCTATTACCTCAAGACAAAAGACAAAAAATTATGGATGAACATATTGAAGTCAGTAAAAAATACCCACAAATTATTCTCAATACAACATACTCTTTTGGAATTCACGACGAAGATTTTATGTTAGCATTTGAAGTAGATAACATCAGAGATTTTCAAGATCTCATAATGGATTTGAGAGAAACAGAAGTGTCATCATATGTTAAAAACGATGTCCCAATGATCGTGTGTGTAAAAAAAGACATTGTTCCAATGATTTCTAGTTTAGGATAGGATTTAAAAATAAAAAATATTTTTGAAGAAAATATCCCCTAGTCACTTTAAAATGCAAATATCAACTATGCAAATCTTGGATAAACATAAATGATGAAATTTCAAATCAAGAAATAGTTTTGAAGTATAACAAACTAGGGAAAACAGACATAGATATATCAGAAATAGGGTTTGGAGCATGGGCCATTGCTCTTGACTGGTGGGGTAAGAAAATTGAAGAAGATGAAGCAAAAAGAATGCTCAAAAAAGCATATGATGTAGGAATTAATTTCTTTGAAACCGGAGACCTGTATGGAAAAGGATTAAGTGAGAAACTAATCGGCGAGGTCTTCAAAGACATGAGAGATGAGATTGTTATTTCGACAAAATATGGTTATGATTTTAGTAATGTTGAACAAATAGGTCACAAAGAACTTCCACAAAGATTTGATGAGGATTATACAAGAATGGCATTAAGAAATAGTTTAGAAAGATTACAAACAGATCATGTTGACATGTATGGTGTACATAATCCAAAACTTAAAGATGTGAGAAACGATTCCATTTTTAATTTATTAGATAGTTTTATCAAAGAAGGGTCTATCAAAACATATCAAATTGCATTAGGTCCTGCAATAGGATGGACACAAGAAGGCATGGAGGCAATGGATAAACCAAATCTTAGTGCAGTTCAAACAGTTTACAACATATTAGAACAAACACCAGGAAATGAATTAATGAAAAAAGCTGAAGAGAAAGAAGTCGGAATTCTAGTCAGAGTTCCAGAAGCATCAGGAATATTAACTGGAAAAGTGAATGCGGATACAAAATTTGATGATAATGATCATAGATCAGTGAGAAAAAAGGAATGGCTCAAAGCATCATTAGAAAAAGTTGAACAGTTCAGACCAATCGCAGACAGAAATGGATTAAGCATTACAGAATTCGCAATGAAATTTATGATGACAAAAAAAGGATTTGCAACAGTACTTCCAACTATGATCAGTGAAGAAGAAATTGTCAATTATGCTCAAATGTCAGATGGAAAATACATTTCAGATTCAGATATGAAAGAGGTAGAAGAGTTGTATAACACATGGCCTTCTTATGAATTAAAAGCAACACCTCAAGCAAATTAACTTGTAAATGGACAATCCAATAGATTTTGAAAAAACACTAGAAATTATTGAAAGACTGAAAATTGCCAAGATAGGCAAATACAAAAAATGGGAATCAATTATTAAAAAAATCAAAAAATATCAAAAATTAAATCCTGAAGAATTAGAATATTATTCCAACATAACTAGAATTTACAGTGACACAGGAGTTACAACCAGAAGTAAGGTATACCACACTAAACTATCAAAACTAGATGAAAAACCACCTTGCAAAGAATGCGGAGAGGATTCCCAATACTATTGCAACATGAATGATCAGTATTTTTGTACAATTCATGTCGTAGGACATGACGAGAATGAATTCTAAGATACAGAGAGGGTTTCTTCTAGGCTAAAAGAATTCTCTACAAAATATTCCACTCGAGTTTTCTTGAATTCACGAGAACTGAACAAAATTTGGTATTCATCTACATTGATTTGGTTTTGAATTGTTTTTGCCATATCATGTGCCTCATCATGTGTTTTGCAGTGAATCATGGAAAACACATTGTAAGGCCAATCGGCATATGTTGGTCGTTCATAGCAATGACTGACTTGCGGAAACGAGCCAAGTGTTTCACCAACTTTTTCAATTCGATCTTCAGGCACTTTCCATACAATCATACCATTTGCAGTAAACCCAACTTGTCTGTGTCTTAGTATAGCGGCAAACCTTCTCATCACACCAATTTCTTCATAACATTTCATTTTTTCAAATAATTCATTCTCAGTAATTCCAAGATTGTTTGCAGCTTTTACAAATGGTTCATCAATTATTTCCATATCTTTTTGCAATTCTCTAACAAAGTCTTTGTCTTCTTCAGTTGGAGTAAATTTTACATTTTTAATTTCTTTTTTCTCTTCAGTAGGGGCAACATCATGTTTCTTGTCATCGACCATGTCAAGTTTAACACCAATTTTGAATAATTGTAAAGTAGGAAGCATTCTCACTTTTTTAATTCCTTTAAGAACATTGAATTTTTCAAGTTCATCTTTCAAATCAGCACCAGGAGGAACAGCCAAAGTAAACCAAAGATTGAACTGATGATCTCGCTCATAGTTATGGCTAACACCAGGATGACGATTGATTTGACTTGCAACATATTCTAATTTGTCATCTTCAATCTCCATTGCCACAAGTGAACTAGTATAACCTAGTTTTCTTGTATCAAAGATTGCACTTAGTTGTCGTAAAACTCCAATTTCTTTGAGTTTGTTTAATCGTTCTTTGATGTCATCTGGCATAGTATTGAATTTTGTAGCAATTGCATCAAAAGGTCTAGTTACAAGTGGAAATGTCCATTGAATTTCGTTTAAAAGTTCTTTATCAGACTCATCCATTGTAGGCAATAAACCAATACCAAACCATTCAATTAAAAATGTAGCTGGTATTTTAGACATTGATTTTCAATACATAAATAGAAATTGAAATTCCTTTGATCGATGATAGTTGACCTTAATCTTCAGGGCAAAAAGATAATCGTCATAGGGGGAGGAAATGAAGCACAGAAGCGAATCAATTCATTATTAAAACATGATTGCGACATAACAGTAATCAGCGATACAGTAAATGCACAAGTTGCCAAATTAGTTAAATCAAAAAAAATCAAATTAAAAAAACAAAAAATTAAAAACACACAATTTATTTCAACATTCAAACCACATGTTATAATCACAACAACAAATGACGGTAAAATGAATCAGAAAATAATCAATGATTCAAAAAAGAAAAAGATCATTGTATATAGTTCAGATAATCCCGAAGACAGTGATTTTTCAAACCCTGCAATAATAGACATTGAAAATACGGTTCAGATTGCAATTTTTACTGGCGGTAAAAGTCCAGCAATGTCAAAGAAAATTAAGGACAAATCAGAAAAAATATTCAAAAAAATAATCACAAAAGAGGATATTGCTCAAATCAAAATCCAAAAAATGGCAAGAGAGATAGCTAAGGAGATCATACATGATCAAAAGAACAGAAAAGAATGTCTTCACAATATCATGACTGATAATTACATTGATCAGTTAATAAAAGACGGACAGGTAAAAAAAGCTGAAAAGCGAGCAACCACAATATTGAGAAATTGGAAATGAATCAAAAAATAATCAACGCACGTGTTACTTTTCGTAATTCTCCAATTCACATTCTTGAAAAATTCACTATAAAAGACATAAAAAATGCATATGAGCAGTTTAAAAATAATTCAGGGTTGGATGAATGTGTGATTATTCAAACATGTAACAGGATAGAATTGTTTGGAAAATCAAAAGTGTATGATCTAGATAAAATTAAAAAAACATGGGCATCAATTACCGGACTTGAAGAAGAGGCATTTAATGAAAACGTGGAATTCGTAGAAAACCAAGAAGCATTTCACCACTTGTTGAAATTAACATCAGGTCTGGACTCCATGGTATTAGGTGAAGAACAAATTCTAGGACAAATAAAAAACGCCATTACGTCAGCCAGAGAAGTAAAGGCATCAGGTCAACATCTTAACACATTATTTGACAAAGCAATTAGAATCGGAACCAGAATTAGAAATTCCAGTGGAATTGGCGCAGGAGGAATTTCAGTGGGGTCTATGGCAGTGAAACTTGCAGAGGAAAATATTGATGAATTAAAAACAAAAAAAGTGTTGCTGATAGGAACGGGAGAAGTCTCAACGCTTGTTGCAAAATCATTACAACGACGTGGGTATGTTTTTGATGTTACAAGTAGAACACTTGGAAGATCAGAGACCTTTTGTGAAACAATGGGGGGAAATCCGATTAAATTTGAACAAATTCTTTCAGGATTTAATAATTATGATGTGTTATTTGTAGCAACAACGGCACCGTATTTTCTTGTCACGAATGAAAGAATAACAGAAGCAATGAAAAATAAAAACAAAGGTATGATGATTCTAGATTTATCAAATCCTAGAACAGTAGATGAAAAAGTGGCAACAATAGGAGGAGTCAAGTTGATGAATCTTGATCAGATTGCAGAAATGGTTGAAAAAAACATGAATGCTCGATTAAATAAAGTAAAAACAATTGAAAGTATAATTAATGAAGAAGTGTCAATATTAGAAGCCTCAATGAAAAGATTAGATGCAGAACCATTGGTAACAGATGTATTCAAAAACATAGATAATCTGAGAGAAAAAGAATTGCAAAAAGCACTCCAGATGTTAGATGAGAAAGATGAGAAAAAGATCAAGATTATTGAAGAATTAACAAAAGCAGTTGTAGAAAGTATTGTATCAACTCCAATGAATAACATCAGAAAAGCATCAGAGCAAGGCCAGCCAGAGATAATAGAAATGGCAAGCAAATTATTTGACTATAAAAAACAAAATCAGGCAGACTAGGATTATATTTTACCAAAAGAGAATTTCTACATGTCATTTCCAATTAGACGTTTGCGCAGATTACGAACATCGGGTAAGATGAGAGAATTGGTTCAGCAAACCACACTATCTCCAAAAGATTTCATTTGTCCAGTATTTGTTCAAGAAGATTTGAAGAGTAGAGTAAAAATAGAGTCAATGTCAGAAATTGAAAGATTACCATTAAGCGATGTAAATGATGAAATAGAAACAATTAGGGGTTTGGGAATTCCAGCAATCATGCTTTTTGGAATTCCATCGCAAAAAGATGAGATTGGGAGTTCTGCATTTGATGATAATGGCATTGTACAAAAAGCAATATCTCAGATTAAAGAAAACTTTGGAGACAAAACATTGATCATGGCAGACGTTTGTTTATGCCAATTTACATCCACAGGACACTGTGGAATAATTAAAGGAAACAAAATTGATAACGATACCAGCCTAAAAACTCTAGCAGATATTGCTGTTAGCCAAGCTAAAGCTGGAGTAGACACCGTATCTCCATCTGCAATGATGGACGGTCAGGTTGCAGCAATACGAAGTGCACTTGATGACGAAGGATTTACAGATGTTTCAATAATGTCACACTCAGCTAAGCATCGCTCAAATTTTTACTCACCATTTAGAAATGCTGCAGAATGTGCACCAAAATTTGGAGATAGAAAAACATACCAAGTTCCATACACTAATGCCAGAGAAGCAATGATGGAAGTTGAAACAGACATCAACGAAGGAGTAGACATCGTGATGATAAAACCAGCGTTAGCTTATTTGGATTTGATAGCAGAGACCAGAAGAAAGTTCAATGTTCCTGTATCAGCATATAGTGTTTCTGGAGAATATGCGTTGGTAAAGGCGGCCTCACAATTAGGATATGTAAATGAAAAGGACATTACAGAAGAAATTCTATATTCAATTAAAAGAGCAGGGGCAGATATGATAGTAACATATTTTGCAAAATCAGCTTCAAAATTTCTTCAAGAACCATGAGAAACGACGAACGTTTTGAAATTCAAAGAGCATTTGATTTAATGCCACATGTTATAGGTGCAAGTTGGACTGCAGTATGGTTCAGAATGAAAGGAATCAAAAAACCCACACGTGAAGAGTTTCGAGAGAAAACAATTGAATATTTACGACTGGCAGAGCCAGTTTTTGACTCATACCCAAGAGATGAAGAATTTGCTGAAATTTGCAAGTACATAGAATTTAGAAAAAATGAAGAATATGCCAAGATAAAGTCAGGTGAGAACAAAGAAATCGAAACCAGATACGACAGATATGTGGATTATGGTTAAATTTCCTGTTTTAATTGATTCAGAAATTCCTTTAACACTTTAGTTCTCTTTTTTGCCTCGATTTTTCCAGATTTCGTATTCATCATACACTCCAGTTTCAGCAATTTTTGGAAAAAATGATCAACAGTCCAAATTTTATCATCAGGGATTCGTGTTTTACAAAAAGGATCATCAATATTATAAAAAGGTCTTTTGAGGGAACCACCAGTAGCAAAAACCCTGGCAATGCCAATAGCGCCCAAAGCATCTAATCTGTCAGCATCTTGAAGAATTTTCCCTTCAATAGTCGAGGGAGTTTTATTTTGTGAAAAACTATGATCTTTTATTGCATCACAAATAATTGTAATTTCATCAGAGGTAAAATCATATTTTTTTAGAATTTGTTTGGACTTTTTTGCGCTTTCGATAGAGGATAATTTTGAACGTTTATCAGATTTTCGGTAAGAGACAATATCATGCAATAATGCAGCACTGAGGATTAATTTTTCATTTGCTTTTTCTTTTTTACATATTTTTTGAGCATTCTTATACACTCTCAAAACATGTTCAAAATCATGTGCAGAATCATTATCCATTATTTCTTTTATTTCACTTTGGATAGAATCAATAATTTTCATTAGATTCTCCATACTTTAGGTTTGATAAATTTAATTTTTCTTTGAGTAATTAAGACGGTCCAATTGATGGAGGCAAATAATACAATTGCACCAACGCCAATTCCATCAATCAATAAAATTCCAGTTAAACGGTCTTCAAAAATTTCTAAAAAGGGAGTCAATACAGCATTACCAAAATAAATCATTATAACATAAGAAATAGTTCTACCAAACCAAAATCCAACATAGATCCCAACACTTTTTGCGCGCATTAATCCATACGCAATAAACAACATGTTACTTGGAAGAGGAGTAGCACCAAACAGAAAAGATGCTATAATGTAACCATATTTTTTTCGATTAAGATAATCCCCAATAATATCAAGATTAGATTTTTGTTCATCTCCGATGAATTTTCTAAATAAACCACTTATCTTCTTGAGAGTAAATCTGCCAATTGTGGCACCAGTTGCACCAACCATGGCAAGTACCACCACATTCAAACTAGGATCAAGAAGGTGAAACGATGTCAGGATAATCCAACTTGGAGGCATTAGGATTGGAGAGGCATTTACTCCAATTAATACAAGAAAAATTCCAAAATATGAAAATTCTCCAAAAATTTCAAAAATATCAGACATCTTTCAAAAGTTAGAATACTTTTTTTGTTTCTAAACCCTTGGGTGTGCATTCAGTCATGAAATAATTTCATTATGATCCAAAAAAGTATAAAAATTTCATATTTTTTTCAAGAATGATCATGTATTGTAATAAATTGGATCAATGATGCAATATCTTTATAAGCAATTTATGCGTAATTGGAATATGTCAGATACTGTTTGGAAGTGTTTTAGGTGCAATTTATCTTTCAAGGATGAGAACTTATCTGAAATGCACAAACAAATTTCAAAACATTCCATAACCAAAGTTAAAGCAATCGTTGCATGATTTTAGAAACATCACATCATAATTTTAATTAAAAATAATGCAGAGGGTGGGATTTGAACCCACGAACTCCTGAGAGAAGGGATTTCCTATTTTAAGGATCTTGAGTCCCTCTCGGTTGACCGGGCTTCGATACCTCTGCATTGAGATTGTGTATTGACCAATATTTCTCAATTACTATTATGGCAAATGAAAAATAGATCTAATAATTTTGAAATTTGTTAACAAAGCTTATAATCGTGCTAATTTGACTCAAAATTATGGCAGAGTTCATACCAATTTCACAAGCAAAAAAAATGCGAAGTGGAGTTAATGTTAACGCCGAAGTTAAAAGCAAAGGAGAATCAAGAACTGTAAATCTCAAAAATGGGGGAACAGTGGATGTCTGTGATGCAATTATATCTAACGGTGAAACTGAAGAGGACCAAATGAAACTCACATTGTGGGGCGATGATATCAAAGCAGTAAATGTAGGTGATACAGTCGTCATTACAAATGGATATACTAATGAGTTTAAAGGAGAGGTATCTCTAACCAAAGGTAAATTTGGTCAGATGGAAATTAATCCTCAATAATCAACAGAACCAAACTTTTTTGTTTTCCTTGAATGACATTATGATGATATAAAATTGATTGAACATATTGACTAACTAAAATGAAAACGCGGTGTGAAAAACATAAAGGATTATCAAAAAATCGTATGTATCAACCTCTACGCCTAAAATCAATGAAATTACACCGCAAGATCTAAGATCAGCATTATTCATTTTTTGATTGTGACAGATTATGAGAAAATCATTTCAGAGTTAAGACAAGAGATTAAACAATCCAGACAAGAAAACAAGCGACTCCAGTTACTCGTAAATGATTTAATAAAATCAAACGATGAACTAAAACAGAAATTAGCATACTATGAGAATCCCCACTCCCCGCCGTCACAAAATTCCTTATCGTGGAAAAAACAAAAACAAGAGAAAAGAGAAAACAGGGATGGAAAATCAAACCGTGGCGGCATAGCAGGACACAGGGGTGCAACACAAATATTTGCTCCACAAAAAACGACACATCACAGACTGTCTGCATGCCCCAAATGTAACGGTACAAACATCACTCAAATTAAAACCAAAAAAAGAATCATGGTTTCCATTCCGCCGCCACAACAGCACGTGGTAACTGAGCATGTGTTGCACAGATACAACTGTCAGACATGTCACGTTACATTTCAAAATGACGGCAACTTGCCGCCAACAGGCAATTTTGATGGCTCAGTAATTAAAAGCGTGGTGAATATGTTTTCAAAAAGAATGCCGTATGATACTATACGAGCATCATTGCAAGAGCAAAACGGATTGCACATTACCAATACAACTGTTCAATCAATCCTGCAGACAGGCCAGATGCTTTTGGAGCCATTCCATGAAGAAATAAGGCACAAAATACGCACATCAGATGTCGCAGGATTTGATGAGACAGGATATTCAGTAGATGGAAAATCTGCATGGATGTGGGTTGCAAGGACTGACACCGAAGCTCAGTATGTCCTGGAGTATTCCAGGGGCGCCAAAATTCTAAAGAAACATTGGAAACGTTTCAAGGGAGTAGTGGTTTCTGATGGGTGGAAGCCGTACGTTACGGTATTTTGTAAAAACAAAAGGCAGCGGTGCACTGCACATCTGCAAAGAGAGTCAAGAGACGTGGCACACAAATCAAAGGACGCATCAGCTGTTGTCTTGTATGGGGAGTTCTCAGAAATCTTCTCTGATGCTAGAATCTATTGCACATTAAACCACAAAAAAATGCAGCGCATCACATATGCAAGTTATCTGTCAGGAAAAACTGATGGCATCATAAAACGGTACATGGATGGCGATGATGTCATGGTATCATTTGGAAAGAAACTCCAAATAGCACAAAACAGCCTGTTTACATTTGTGATATATCCGGGTGTTCCACCAACCAACAACAACACTGAATGCTCCATTAGAAAATGTGTGATGCAGAGAAATGTGCGAGGTCAGGCAAAAAGTAATGCAGGAATGAGGATGCTCTCAGTATTTCTTACGTGTTTTGAGACCTGGAGGATCAGGGGTCAGAACATGCTATCTGAGATGGCAAAGTACATCTAGATGCTTGATACATACAAAAAATCTAAATTAAAAATAGATTATAAAGTTGTGTGTGTGAGACTAAACAAATAATGAAAACAGAGTTAGAGATTGAAGAATACAGAAAACAAATAGAAGAAAGATTAGTGAAATCAAAATCAATGGATGCCATGAAATATTATCAAGGAGTTCTACGATGCCTAGAATGGATGATCACAGACAAAGATGTCTAAAAATAATCCAAAATATATAATTTAGAAACCAAAGATAATCTTAGAAAGATTTTAGAAATTTATCGTCTAGATTTCTTTTTTGCTGGTTTTCTTTTAGATGCAGTCTTTTTTGCTGGTTTTCTTTTAGATGCAGTCTTTTTTGCTGGTTTTCTTTTAGATGCAGTCTTTTTTGCTGGTTTTCTTTTAGATGCAGTCTTTTTTGCTGGTTTTCTTTTAGATGCAGTCTTTTTTGCTGAAAGAATTTTTAATTTTGAAATTGCATTGTCTAATGATTTTGTGATGGATTCTACAGATTTAGATTGTCTGGATAATTGTGCGGTTAATTTTTGAATGATCTTATGATTTGTAATTTTATTTTCTCGTAAAGTAGGTTTTGATTTTGTTTGTTTTTGAATTGTCGAGTTAATCTTAGATTGAACATTAGAATAATTTTCAATGTCATTTGAGATCTTGTTTGCGGTTTTTTGTCTATTCTTAATTTCAGAGACAAGTTCTTCAACATGACCATGTAATGAGCGTAATCTAGCCTCAGCGTTTTGCTTTTCCTCAGGATTATCAGCAAACTCAATTTCTTGCTCAGTTTTCTCAATTATCTCTCTTTCCTGGGCCAATCGTTCTTCTGCCATTGTAACCAATCTTCCAATACTTTCCAGTTGAGAAGTTTTTTGTGTCAATACAGTTGAAACATCTGAAGATGCCTCACGTTCAGACTCTATTTTTTTGTCAACAGTTTGTAAACCAGATAATGAACGTTTTTCAGAAGCACGTGCAGATTTTAACTGATCCTCAGTTTTTTGTCTAAGCTTGACGGCTTCTTGTTTCTTTTGTCGTAATTGAACTATTAGTTTTTCTAATGATGCCAATATTCAAACAGAACCAAAGAGTCGGTTAAGTATTAAACATAACCATGATTTGACTTACCAGTAAAGAAAATTAACTTACTTTGATCGCTAAAATCGTTTTTTAAAAAATATTAGTCAAGAAAGATTAGAACGATTGTGGAATTTCATCCGAAAGATCTACCAATATCAAAGACGTATGATCTAAAAAATGAAAACGATGCGCTAAAAGCAGTAGAAGACATGGTGGAATTAGGGTTTAAAGCAAAAAAAGAAGGATTCAAAGTGTTGATGCCAAAAGAATCAAAGATTGCAAAAAGGATAGGATACTCAATAACTACAGGTATAACACATGGACTCAGACAAACAAATCAAAATAGAGACATCAAGTATTGGACGTATCATCATGACGATGAACATTATGCGATTGTTTTGATAGACAGCGTTGTTTTAGAAGAATTAGGATTTTGATCTGTCAATAATTTTGTAGAGTTTGGTTCTCTTGGCCATTACTCCCGCAAGCATAATTCCTATGATGCTTCCTCCAATTACATCCATAGGAAAATGTTGTAAGACATAAAGTCGGCTTAGTGAAATCAATACAGGATATAAGAACATAAGATATGCGCCACGTGGAAATCTATTAGATAACGCATATCCAAGAATTATTGCAAATATCATAGATCGTGCAGCATGACCTGAAGGATATGATGCATTATATCCACCCTCACAAAACAATGCAAAGGTGTCTTTGCTTATCGATACTGGAAATGGTATTCCCATGTATTCAAAATCAGGTCTATCACGATCAACACCGCACTTGATGTAACCTGTTAGTAATGTAGAAAGCACAATTAAAATCATCAAAGTGATTCCTACTCTACGAGTTTTTGGAATAATTAACATTAAAATTCCAAACATCAGCATATTGAAGGCATCTCCAGATTCGGTAAGGTACTGCATTATGATGTCTAGTGTTGGATTTCCGACATGTTCAGAGAAAAACAAAACAACATTTTGATCAAAATTTTCAGTGATTCTAAAATAAACAGTAGCAGTAACAATCAAGAATAAAACTGTCAACAATACAAAAGAACGAGACCTAATATCAAAAATCCAATTTTTCAATTAATTGAACCTCAAACACATGGCTTTTAATTTTTGTCAATAGATAAGTTTTGTAAATACAACATATTTTAGAAGTGAAATCAAA
>Ga0210044_10001176_pt1 | contig 39622 bp, 31 predicted proteins | sample CryGey13umfilter_2_FD_183959 | JGI IMG/M metagenome (GOLD analysis project Ga0210044, IMG submission 183959) | Groundwater microbial communities from aquifer in Utah, USA - Crystal Geyser 4/9/14 3 um filter (SPAdes) (version 2) | ecosystem: Environmental > Aquatic > Deep subsurface >... | reverse complement strand
ATAGACAGCTTTTTCTCTACGATATAGCGCATGATAACTTAAAGCATCTATGACGGCTTCTGCCAAAATCAGCGTATTGTCATCTTTGAAAACGTAAGAGCGCCATAGTGTTTTTTCGCTTCCCCTAACAAACAGGGCTTTGTCATGGTTTTTCAATTCAAGGCCGCAAACCTGTCCGCCCTTAAAATGCGGAAATACAGCGTTCTGATAGCGGTCAGCAAAAATGCGTCCAGCAAAGCGTCTATCTATTAATAGGGCATCTGTAATGCCTCTACTGCCCAAATAACGATGCTTATGGACAGGTTTTAAAGATTTAAAGATCCCCTCGATGCGGGCAGGGTCATATTCCTGTGGGGCAACATCACGCACATAGGTTTTTGCATGAGGCAGTGAGATTCCGCCGAGGGTCCAGTTTTGCAGGTCACGGCCAATTTCGCCAATGCTTTTATGAGTGCGCTTTTGAGCAAAATCAATAATAGTGCCGTTGTCATTATCGTCTGTGACTGAAAAATAAACCCAAAGATTGCCACGCCTTGAAATAATGACTTTATCACTGTCTTTTCGCATGGCTATAGATGAGCGTGTACTTTTCTTACGATCAATCTCATAACCAAGATGCGCGGCATACTGCGTAAGGTTTATGTCTGTTTTAAATTTTGAATAATCAAGCTGGTTCATATCCTGCCCTCCCCTTAATATTCTGTGGGGAGCAACAGGACATTGTTCACACAATAGAATTTGATGCTCTGTAATGGAAAATCAGTGTACAGAATATTTTCGGCATAAAGCTCGTTGTAATTGCCATCGGTGCAAATAAGCCTTGCCCCCTGCCCGTCTTCATTCTTTTTCAGCTCCCAACTGCAAAAATCCTCACCTGATAATTTCGGAACACAGGCATGACAGGCAAAGATCTTATCCAACAGCCAATAAGCTTCACCATGTTCTGCAACATATTGAACGCCTTCGGTATAAAGATAGGCTTTAAAGGCTGGGTATCTGTACCAGACTTCTGTACCGCAAAAATTCTTCAAATCTTGCTCTTGTAGTGTGATACGACGGTTACCGTTAAGTGTTTGTGTGTGTTTGTCAGTCATAGCGATCTCCTTTTCCTATTAAATTGCGCCTCGAAACATACTTTTTTCGAGGCGACAGGAATCTGTCGCTTGAAGCGGGAGGAGATTGTCATGACCCGGACTTGCCGGAGGGGGATCACCCGCCTTGCACAAGGCGAAGCCGCGGAAAGGTGGGGATACCGGCAAGTCCGCCGAAGGTGAGCGTAGCGAAGGTCTTGATAATCGGGCCGAAGCGGCCTCTTTAAAAACAAAAGACCATTCCTTATAGGAATGGCCGCGCCATGAATGCGTTAAGGATCGTCACCTTTGGCCGAAACTCGGGCAACCGAGGTTCGGTGAGCTTAGCAGCCCGAAGTGGCCTTGGCCGCTTGGGGCTGGTTAGTGAATAGAGCCTGACCTTGAGCTTGTCAAAGCACAAGGGAACGCCCTGCCCCTAGCGGGTCTTACGGGCGTCCACAAGATCGGCTTCATCAATCTCAAAGCCCAAAGCTTTCAAACCGCGCATTACGATAACACCTTGAGGCTCCCTACTCTCTTTGGTCGCATCCCATAGAAGATCCCAAACATATTCCGGCATGGATAAAGAGGATTTCTTGCGCTTTTTGGTCGCATCCTTCTTTTTCTCAACTTTCAGGCTCGGATATTCCTTTGCCCCTTCTGAAAGCCTTTTTTTAAGTTCATCGGCATTACGGTTTTCAGTGCCAACATTCGGAAGATTTTTTAAACTTGGTTTTGCCATGATAATCCCTTTCGTAATTAATTAAATAGAGAAGTACAGAAGTAAAGACTTCTCTACTTATGCCGCTTGTTTTTGCAGCTTGGCGTACTCTTTCAAAACTTTATCGATTTCCTTGCCCAGATTTGTGAAGTCTTCAGCAGCAGGACTTTTAGGTTCTGTGCGCATGACGGTAGTACCATAGAAACGCGCCTGTTTATGGGCTTCGCGTTGTCCGATAGTCGTGCGGAAGATTTTGATATTATTGATTTCCTCAAACTGCTTGGCTGCGTGTTCCAGAACAATCGTGCCTTTGCGTGTTTGAGACAGCAGGACGCGGTATTTAATATCGCGCTTGGCAAGCTTCCCTGCACTTTTAACAGCCTCGATTGTATTGATAGCTTCATCAATATCATCTTCGGAAGGCTGCGCAGGAACAATTACCAGATCGGCAATACCGGCCGCATATAAAAGCGCCCTACTCCGCACACCGGCTACATCAATCAAAACAATGTCGTGTTCCTGCGCGGCCGCTTCCGCAGCATCAATAATCTGCTCTTCATCATCTAAGGTTTGCAAGCTTACCCCTGCAAAAGCGTCATCGAGGGCTTTCTTATTGTACCATTTGGAAAGATTTTTGTTCGGGTCAGAGTCGAGCATGGCGACTTTCTTACCCTTTAAAGCCCAATAATCGGCGAGGTTGGCAACAGTATTGGTTTTGCCAGGGCCGCCTTTTGAGCTGGATATAGCGATAATATATGACATTTTTAGCTCCTTGAACAAAGGTGTGAAGTAGTGACTTATTATTGACGGTAAGTCGGCAGGTGTTCTCGTGAAGAGTTAATGACTTACCATTTAGAGTATATAGTGACTTACCATCTTCGTAAAGTACCTTTCTAATGACTTAGAGAAGTAGGGTTTTACCGTCTTAATAATATCATGAAGAGTGTAAGTAGGGTTTTACCGTTGACGGTATTTCTTTATCTCTTTACCTACACTCTTACTCTTTTATATGTACTGAAGTAGAGAAAACCCTACTTACTCCTTTTTCAAAACCATCTCATTATGAGCTATCACAGTATAGAATTCACCTGTCGGCGCGTCATGGTGATAAAGCGTATAATCCAGAGCTTTTATCTGAGGGTCATACGTTCCGCGAAACGTCCATTCTGACGTTTTGGGAAAGGCTTTTTCTATATAGCCTTCTGCACAGTCGGCCTTGATGTCCGCATGGCCAGATAAATGTCTCCAGCCCATATTACGCCCTTCAGCATAGAAAAAGCCTTCGGGCGATATATCGTCCAGTATGGCTTTAAACTGTTCTTTGAAATCATCGAATTCCCATTGCATAACATCCGTATCAGATATTGCCATAGAAAAAGCTTCTTCTTCAGTTTCAGCAATCTCGGCGGCCAAAAATTCGGCGGCGCGGGCGTTTGCAATTTCAGTTTCATCCCATGTAAGTGTTTGTGCTTGTTGCATAGTGTATTCCTTTTTTAAAAATTGAGAGTAGGGGGCTTAAACAAGATATTGGCCATTCGGGGCATTCAGCGCGGCGGGTATGAATTCCCACCAAGCGCAATAACCTGCGCTGTTCAGAACATCCACTTGATGCTTACAGTCTTCGCAGTTGTTCCAGATGGAATGCGTTTTTTCGCCTGCTTGCGTGTCAATAAATACGAGATAAGTCATAATTTTCTCCTGATATAAGGGGCAGGGGCGTTGCCCTGCCCTTGGTTTTCCTAGTCTTGATTGGTGAATGAAAAGAGATAATCGGCGGCTTTTTGCGCTTGCGAGCTGGCCGAAAAAATAAATTTTTTGTCGTCCTTCAAGGCTTTCAGCCAGTTTTGTATATAAATGGCGTGGTCTTCTCTGGGGCTGGATTCTACGCCTGTGGACGCGCAAAGCATGGCGGCGCCAAGTTCTGCAACCAATTCCTCAAAAGCATAATCACATGACGCAAATTTATGTCTCTGGTCACGGTTTAAGCGCCTTTCCGCGCCTGTCCAGTGGACAAGCTCATGAAATGCTGTGCTGTAATAGTTTTGTGTTGCTGTTGAACCGCAGGTATCTCTGAAAAATTCAGGGCTTGGTAGATTGATATAATCATCCATAACGCTGTAATAGGCGCGGCGCTCATCAAAGCGAATATCTGCGCCTGATGCGTCAATGAGCTGATCTGCCGCAGAAATAGCCTGTATATCATTCGGCTCAAAATCATCTTGGGGCAGGGTATATCCATCAACCTGATCGGCATTAAAGACGGTCGAATATTTAGCAAACATGATTTGTTCGCGCTGTTCATTGTCTTGTGTCGGCTCGACTTCAATAGATTTCCAGAAAACAATCTGGCGGCCTTTTTCGCCTTTTTTGACCTGTGCGCCCATGTCCTGCCATTGTTTATAAGTCGCCCATGTTCCGCTTGAATAGGCGCTTTTCATCTGATGCGCCCAAAGTAATGGCACATTGATGCCGTGATAATAATTTCCAGTTCGGGCATTTTGGGGAACACCTCCACAGCCATGCCAAGGCAATTCAAAATCCCCTGATAAGCCTTGTTCCAGAGCTTCAATGATTGTGTCAGTAACAGATTGGTAAATATCGGTGCGTTTCATCTTCTTTTCTCCTTAAAATGTGTGTTGCACTTCTTTCCTAGAAGTGCCGTGAAACGGCTTTGGAAGCGGCTGGAGCGGTCAAGGGCCCACAAAAACGGAGGGGGATCACCCACCTTGCACAAGTCGAAGACGCGGAAAGGCGGGGATACCGTTTTTGTGCGCTTTAGCGGCCCGAAGGGAGGTCTTGACGGATACAGCCAAGATCAAAAAAGACGGCCATGCTGCCTGTAAAAGGCAAGCGTGGCCGGCGTCCAAGAAGCGTCGAAAGACTCCATAGACAAGCTGTTGCAACGCTCCACATAGGCGGGTATTCCTGCGAATGTCAGTTGCAAAAAGCACATTTGATACGCAATTTGACTGATATCCTGAGCGCTTACGAGTAAATGGGAGGAGGGGTCATAACCCATTTCTGTGATAACTTTAGCCGCCGCTAATATCATCCCGCCTGCGCCTGATGCAGGCTCATTCAGCGTTATAAAGCCTTTTTCCTTAATGGCGGTCTCTGCCCCCTGTAATCCAATCACAGCCATCATTCGAGAGACAGGCATCGGCGTAAAAAACTGACCTGTTTTAGCATCAAGTGCATTTAATTCAGCAGCGGCCTGTCCGAGAAAGTCTTGTCCGTCCATCACACCGCGCCAAACCATAGCCATGAGACGGGGATATGCTCTAATCGTGTCTTTATCACGATATGTTTGAACGATATTCATGTAACGCTCTTCAAGGTTTTTGGCGCGAGCTGGGGATGCTGTCAATTTTGCATAGGCGCAAAAGGCCAGTTCACAAAAATCCCTGAATTTTTCGGATGAGGATTTTGAAGGGTCTAAACGTGATAAGTCTCTAATAAATTCTTGAATGCTCATGGTGAATTCCTAAAAAAAGAAAAGCCGCCCGAAATATCGGGCGGCAAGTTGGGAGAATTAAGCAGCCTCTTTGAAATCCTCGGCTGTATCGTCCAAGGTTTCATCCTGCTCGACCTGCTTCGCATCAGGGTCAATCGCAGGGAAAGCCATAGCTTCTGGAATCCAGAATGTCGCTTTCAATTCATCTGCATTGGGGCTTTCAAGGGTAAGAACATGCTGAAAATGTTTGCTCATAGAGGTCACAAGTTCTTTTTTCTTATACCCTGCAATATTGCCGAATTTCTGAAAGCATCCCGCATCCGTTACAATTTGCTGTAATTGCACTTTATTGCGGCGTTTCAAAAAGGCTTCATCTGGTCGCCAGTAATTCCGCATATCTACACGCAAATCCTGGGCAATCTGATTGAAGATACTGCCTTCATAAGTATCAAGTTGGTCACAGAATAACTGCCCGAATTCCAATGCATCCAGTGTCACCAAAAGGCTTTCCAACACCTCATCCGGCAGGTCTTTGACTGCTTTATAGGCATTTTCTAGGTCATAATTGAAAATATAGCCTAAATCGCGCCATGTTGCGTCTTCTGCATCGTGACCTAAATGCGCCAAAAGCGTCTTCGCCTGTGTATTGATAATTGCAAGGGCAGGGGAGGTTGTCTCTTCCTGCTCAAAATAGGATAGACAATCATGGTTTTTAAAGCGGTAGAGCTTGTTTGCGACTGCAAGCTGTTTCGCAACACTTGGGCTTTCAATTAAAGCCGATTGAACCGCAACACTCTTATGCATAGCCATATAGCGGCGAAGCGGAGTAGGGTAGGTCGCTTTCGGCTTCTCTTTCAGACTCTTTGCCGTATCTTCATCGGCCTTGGTTTTGATAAGCCCTTCATGAACTTCAACCGCGCCGCTTGCTGATAGGGAAACAATAACGCCCCCTGTCTCACCGTCTTCGGCACGACCATACTGCCATGAACTAAAATAGCCCTCGACAAATTCCACCCAATCGGCTTTATCCCGATAAGAATCTGCTAGTTCCTCTGCCGCTTGCTTTTGCAGTTCAAAAAATTGCTCTGCGTCATTAAAATAGGTGTTATCATCCTCGCCTAAAAGGTCGGTTGTATATTCACCTGTGTAAAGCTCACGCTCAAAAATAGCCATAGAGAGGGTAGGAAGATCGCCCAGAATACGGTCTTTAATATCTTCGGCATCCCAATAACCTGATTTAGCCATATTGAGACAGCGTTCCTGCTCCTCAAATGTGCCAACACTCAATGCTTCTGCCTGTGAAAGGGTAATTTCACCTGTCTCAAGACATTCTTTGACTGTCTCACTTAACTGCATGAGAACAAGGCGGCGTCTGACTGTATGTGCGCTTAATCCTGTTTGAGCGACAATATCATCAAGTTTTTCACCATCCTGAACCAGTTTTGTTAGGGCTTGTGCTTCCTCCAAAGGTGTCAGGTCTTGCCTTTGGATATTTTCCATTGTGGCAATACGCAAGGCCGTATCGGCATCAAGGTCGTCTTTAATTTCAACAGTAACCTCGTAATCCTTCGGCAAATCGCCATTTTCAACCAAATGGCTGATAGCCCGAAAACGGCGTTCACCGCAGATAATAGGGTGTAATTTCTTTTTGCCTTTGGCTTTTCCGACAATCAGGTTTTGAAGCAATCCGTCAGTTTTAATAGATTGTGCCAAGCCAATAATTGAATCTTCATCAAAGGCTTTGCGCGGGTTTGCATCCGAAATCTGAATTTTAGTGATTGGTAGTTTTGTGTAAGTCATCGTTTTTTCCTTTCGCTGATTTAGGTTAAAAGTGCGTGTTGCACTTCTTTCCTATGAGCCGCGTAGCGGCACGGAAGCGGGGGAGATTTAACCATGACCCAGCCTTGCCGGAGGGGGATCACCCGCCTTGCACAAGGCGAAGCCGCGGAAAGGTGGGGATACCGGCAAGGCAGCCGAAGGTGAGCGTCAGCGAAGGTCTTGTTAAATCGGCCCGAAGGGGGCTAATTAAAACAAATGAAACCGTTGATATATATGATTTATTAACTAATTGAATGTAAGATTTATATATGTTATTATCTTACATATTGAGGTGATTAAAATGCTTTCAACAGCGCAGAAAATTATGAACAGAATTAAGCGAAAAGGCCGTGGATGGGTCTTTACGCCGCAAGATTTTATCGATTTGGCATCACGCAGTAATGTCGATGTGATTATACACCGCCTTGTTCTAGACGGTGATATTCGCCGTGTCGGCCGTGGATTATATGATTATCCCAAACTGGATGCAGATATCGGTGTCATGGCACCGAGTATCAAAGGTGTCGCGCAGGCCGTTGCAAGAAAAACAGGAGATCGTATCGCACATTCAGGAGCCACAGCGGCAAACTTGCTTGGGCTGACGACACAAGTACCAGGAAAAGTGGTTTACACAACAACAGGCAAACCAAAAACAATTCCTGTCAAAAATAAGCAGATCCGGCTAGTTTCATCTCCGTTACCAGACACTCTGCTAGACTGGGATTCTCCCGTAAGCATGACTTTACAAGCTCTTCATAATTTAGGGGAAAAGCACGTCACAAGAGATCATATACAAAAATGCGCCCAGCATTTAACTGATAGTGACAAGAGCCAGATACGCAAGAATCTGCGATATATTAAAAATGCTTGGCTTTCGGGTGTAGCACGACAACTATGCTATTAAACCCCAAAAATTCAAATTATTTCTTTGTTAAACCCCAAAAATTCAATAAACTAGGCAAATAAGGATTTTAAATGCCCACTTTTTTTGATGAACTGCCGGAAGTATTTGTCTCCAATACCGAAATTTCGGCATTGGTAAGCGAAGCTGTGAAATCAGGAAAACTTCGAAAACTCGGCTCAAGGCTTTACACAAAGAACCTGGAAGAGGCGCCGGAAAGCATAGTAAGACGAAATTGGTATTTTTTGCTCAAGGATTATTACCCCGATGCTCTAATTGCCGACCGCACCGCCATAGAAAATCAGCCCTCTGCGGATGGCTCGGTGTTTATCGTTTCGAAGAAAAAACGAGAAACCGCTCTACCAGGAATTACTTTCAAACCAAGACCAGGAGTAGGGGGCTTGGAAACAGACAAACCTTTCCTGGGCGGTGTACATCTGTCCTCAACAGGTCGGGCTTATCTTGAAAATATGCGCGTATCCCGCGCGCGCGGCGGCGATACCTCCCGCACCTTGTCCCGAAAAGAAATTGAAGAACGCCTTGACCGTGTATTGCGACAAAGCGGTCATGCAGGAGTGAATGCTATTCGGGATGAAGCCCGCACATTAACTAACAAGCTTGGCGCGGAAAAGGAATTTAAGGAACTGGACGAGCTAATCGGATCACTGCTTGGAACGCGCGACGCAGAAATGAAAAGTGATCTAGGCAAAGCCCGTAAAGGGGGCATGCCTTTTGACCCTGTCAGGCTGGAAAAATTCATCAAATTGTTTGAAACCTTAAAAGCCTCTGCCCCGATACACCGGCGCGCGCGCGAAACCACTTCGCAAGCAAAAACCAATTTGTCCTTTTTTGAGGCTTATTTCTCCAACTTCATTGAGGGCACAGAATTTGAAATTGATGAAGCCGTTGATATTGTCTTCAACGGTCGCATCCCGAATGATCGGCCGGAAGACGCCCATGATGTTTTAGGAACATTCAGGATTGTTTCCGATACTACGGAAATGAGCAAATTACCTGGTTCAGCGGAAGAATTATCTCAATTACTAAAAAGCCGTCACGCGGTCTTTATGGAACTCCGTCCTGATAAACACCCCGGCGCATATAAGATCAAAAACAACCAGGCAGGCTCAAGTCTTTTTGTCGCCCCTGAATTGGTAGAAGGCACACTAGAAAAAGGGTTCGAGATATATCAATCACTAAACGTCCCTCTTTACCGGGCTATTTTTATGATGTTCCTGATTAGCGAGATTCACCCGTTCACAGATGGTAACGGGCGCGCGGCGCGGATTATGATGAACGCGGAGCTGGTTGCGGCCGATGAAGAAAAAATCATTATTCCAACAGTCTATAGAAGCAATTATCTCTCTTCACTCAAGGCGCTGACCCACAACAGCCTAACAGATCCGCTGATACGAACACTCGACTTTGCTCAAAAATATACAAGAAGCCTTGATTGGGATGATTTTGAAGACGCACGACGCCAACTTCACGAAACAAACGCATTTATGGATCCAAATGAAGCTGACGATAACGGCGTGAGATTAAAACTTTATCAAGAAGGATAATCTGAACGCCTGGAGCGTCAATAACACAGTATTTGAAGCTGAACAGCACGAGAGAGGCTATTTTTACCGCTTGTTTTGCTTCCTCCATTGATAAGGCTCAATAAAATCTCCCTGCCATAACCCACTTTTTGCCAATTTCGCCGCACGTTCTGCCGATTTATAAAAACCATCGCTGAAATAGGTATAATCAATCGCGTGGCCGGCTTTAACGATCTCACCGGCAAGATCGGCACCATCAAGGAAGCACTTCGCTACAATACGGCTCTCTCGCTTGGCGGCTGGCATGATATTGCATGAGACAGAGCGAGACACAGCCAAATTCTCAAAAAATTGGCGTGCCTGCCTACCACACTGATATTCTTGGCCGGCCGCATCTAAGCAACTTTGATAGTATTCCGGCGCATCAATCCCCCAAAGCCTTACTTTTTGGCCATGAATTATGAAGCTGTCACCATCCGTAAAATGGTCAATAACACCGGAAATCTTGCTTTGAGCCTGCCCAGAATGTGCAACAAAACCCAAGGTCAGAATAACCAGAACGCAAACCGAAAGTAGGGGAATGATTTTATGCATCTTTACTTTCCTCGCTCCTCTTCAAAAGTCCGAAAATCGAGCCTTGCAAATTTAACTCACCTTTCTGCGCCCGAACCGTCATTTCTCGCAAATAGCCGCCTGGGCTTCGGACAGGATTGGAGGGATCTTGCATTTTTTGATCAATAATCATGATACAAATTGTAGCACCGGTTCGGCCCAGAGTGGAACAAGCCTCCCACCACGCGGATTTGTGGATGCCCAAAGTGGGAAGAAGCCCATGAGCTGCATCAGTTAGATCCTGCCAGGACAATGGACGCTCATGCATCGGTATCCGATCTTTAAAACGATCTGAACAAGCGTTGAGCACCTGTTTCCATGTAATTTTGCTGATAGTTTCAGCTATTTTATTGGATTCAGCTTCTTGCTCTTTAGCGATCTCTCCACATGCTGTATGTTTGTTATTGGTCTCAGTAGAAGCCGCTACGCCTTTCTGAAGGCTAATACCAGAATGGTTACTGTAATCTAATTTATTAGATGTTTGAAGGTTTGTACATTGTATGTGGGGGAAATCAGTTTCGTCCGTGGCGGAAGTATCACAAGAAAAAGAAGACTTATCCTCAGCTTGAGCAACCCCTTCCAAAGCTTGATACAGAGCTTCATATAACGCCTTATGCTCACCAAGAAGATCGTTCAGATCACTCTGGGCATGATAGGTGCGGATAGAAAATGATATTCTCTCATATTCGTAAGTGATATGAAGCAGCATCTCATCCAGTTCATCGTAATGGCCGGCCTCAGCGATCAAAGCTCTTATCCGCGCTCTATAAGCCGAAATTTTACGCTTGGTTTCGTTCCATTTGGCTTTAGCTGCTTGCTTTGCGGCCACCTTTGCCTCCAGAACTGGCATCAAAGAGGCAAGAGGAGATAAATCAACACCAAACGCATACTGAATTTCTCGTGTCTCACGATCTCTCATGCCGTAGCGTTTGAAATTACCTGAATCCTGCCAGCTAAGCGCCCCAAGTGCATGAAGAGCTTTCTCACGGTTTCTCACTTGTCTCTCTGAGATGTCCAGATCTTGTGCAGTTGTGGTAACGCTCTGGTAATTCATAGGCTGAGAGCCTTCCTTCCAGTCAGCTTCATCTGTTCGGATCACATAATACTCTAAAAGCTCAACCAATTCGGCAGAAAACCCTGCATCCTTACCGGCCATCTTTACAAGTTTAAGAGCTTTGAAGCGGTCAATATCCTCTTCAAGACCAATATATTCATCCAAATCCTGTAAGCCAGCCCGAAATTTGGGTGAGCTTACCCGTCCGCCAAATGCACTTGGCGAGTTAATATCTACTATCTGCATGTTTCATCTAAGCTATTAGAAACCCCTGAATTAAGGCCGCAAAAAAGGGTCGCGAAAAAACACTTTTTTCACTTGCGTCCTGATTCGTTCAGCGGTATATTGGAATTACGAAATAAGAATATATCGCTGATTTATTTAGCTAGACCGCTGCGCCAACAGCGGTTTTTGCTTATCTGGGTTCTAAATTATGCTTCTCCTTTCTAATTACTGGTTCAACGGTTAAAATTGCCCTGGTACTGACGGCTTGCAACGCCTAGGGCGGGACATAGTTGCAATTACCGGATGGCAATTGCGGTGCCAGATATCCAAAATCATTAAATGATTCTGAATCTCTTATAAAAAATCTATCATACTGTCTCATTATCCACAATGTAACATTCTCATTAGACAACATAAGACAGACGCAAAACCTCTCAAAAAATCGCTGTAACCCAATATTGGCAAGGGTTTTATATTCTTCGAAATAAATGAGACGTTTGCGAAACTATCTTATTCACAGTCTCATGTGGATAAGTAAGACAGTTTTGGACACCCTAATTTGACTCACAATGCGAATCTGATTTTTGGTATTAGGGATTTTTTTCTTAGAAAAATTCTTTATACTTTGAGAAAGTAATAACAATGTCGCAGGGATGTCTCATGCGACGAGGTGAGAAAATGAGTTCAAATAAAGTTTCTGTTTCCGTAGCAGCCAAGATGGCAGGGGTTTCCCGAGCTACTTTCTATCGTCATATTGATGAAAAATCCATATCTACCGAACAAGACGACAAGGGCAATAAAGTCATAGATGTCGCAGAATTGGTTCGTGTCTATGGGAATCAACTCAAAACATTGGAAGATGTTGAGAAGGCCGAGAAAGCCAAAAAGCAAAAAGGTGAGACAAGACAAGACAGTGAAAATGTCTCAACAGAACTGGAGCTGATGCGCGAAAAACTTAAAAATCTTGAGACAGAGCGCGAAAGAGAGCGGAAACAGCTCTCAGACCAGATCGGAGATCTTCGCTCTCGCCTCGAAAAAACGGAAGAACAACGCATAAAGGCCGAAGAACAAAAAGACCGCCTTACCCTTATGCTGACGGATCAGCGCTCCGATAAGGAGAAGATTGAGGAAAAGGAAAAATCGCAAGAAAAGAAATTCAGCGATCTCGAAGCGACAATTCAGGAACTGAAAAGCCAGCAAGAAAAACTACTCAACAATGAAAAGAAGGGCTTTTTCGCTCGTCTATTCGGAACATAATAAAGGAACCAAGTAGATGTACGATAATAGCTCTAGTAAGGCAGAAAATAGAGAGCTTAAAGCTTGGTATAACCTTGTAAAGGAAGGTAACATCAAATTACCTCGCTTTCAAAGAGGCGAAGCTTGGGACAAAAACAGAATAACCAGTTTTCTAAATACTATTGTAACCAATCTGCCAATAGGCATTACGCTTGTATTGCACGTAGATTTTAATAAAGAACAATTCGTTTCCAGATTTATTGAAACAGCTGAAAGAGATGGCAGTCCAAGAGTAACTGAACATTTACTTGATGGTCAGCAGCGGATTACAGCTTTGTGGCGTTCCATGAATGATAATTATGAGTATGAAAGCTACTTTGTTTATATACCTGAATATGACGTAGAAAACCAGGAACCCGATAATGAGATTCAAGTCATAAATGTTTCAAGATATTATAAAGGTGACCAACGTTATCCTTTATGGGCTAATGATCCCGAAAAAAGTTTTGAAAAAGGCTTGTTCCCCCTAACACTTTTCCGACCTGAAGAGATCACTACAGAAATGACAAACTGGATTGATCAAGCTACAGCGAAATTCCTTGATGAAGAAAAAGTAATTAGCACGAAAGAATATATTAGCCTTCGCAGTAAGCTGGAACGACAAATAAACAGTTTAAGAGAGACCATTGCTCATTATAATCTTCCATATTTATCATTGCCACCGAGTACAGAAAAAGCAGTAGCATTAAAAGTGTTCACTGACATGAACACAAATAGCAAACCGCTGTCACAATTCGATATTATCAAAGCTCAGGTTGAACAAGCTACCGGCGAGTCATTAGATGACATGCTTAAAGACCTTGATAGTAAACATCCGAAAATCAAAAGATATTTTGATATCGGCGACCTTGCTTTATCAGCTTCAGCCCTTCTTCAAGGAAAAGTTCCCAACAAAAACGGTATATTTTCTACTGACCTTGAAAAAATGATCAAAGATTGGCCTCTTTTGGAGCGCTGTCTTGGCAATATGGCCAATTTAATGGAGGCTAACGGCATATATGATAGAGAAAGACTACCAACAAATGCCGTATTAGGTGTCGTCACAGCCTGTTATGCTGATATTCCGGATTTTGGTGATAAACGTGGATTTTGTGAAACTATCCTTAAAAAATATATATGGTCAGCATTTTTTACTGATAGATACGAAAATTCTGCTGCAACACGTGCGCACTCTGATTGTGTTGCATTAAAAAAAATACTTTCGCGCCCAGAGCTCGACACGTCGTCTGATCCTGCTTATCAGGAAGTACCTATTTTTGATAGAAAACAATACCCACTGCCTGATATGGAACAATTACTTGCGGTCGGCTGGCCTAAGCGGGCCAATATAAGGGCGCGTGCAATTTTAGCTGTTTCAACCCTTTTAGGTGCATATGATTTTGCAGACGGTCAAAAGATAACGCCTCAAAACATAGTGGATAGACATTATCATCACATTTTCCCTTTATCATTACTCAAAGAATCTGGCTTGAAAAAGGAACGCTATGATGTGGCTCTGAACTGCTCATTAATTACTGGTAATACTAATCAAGAAATAGGTCGTAAAGATCCATATGATTATCTGGTTGATCGTTATAAATGGGCCAGTAAGGATATTGTTCAAGATCGTTTATTCAGCCATTTAATTCCTATTTCAGAACTAAAAACCGGATCATATATTGATTTGGAAGACGACATTAAAGCAAACAAAATTCAAAAAGACTTTGATAGCTTTTTATATGCTCGTGCAGCTCTAATACAAAAAGCGATTGAGAAGCTTGTATCAGGCCAAGATATAAGTGCTTACGCTTTGATGAATGAAGAGAAGAAAGATAAAGCAGAAATAATAAGAGAATTAATAGCTGCTAATGAGAACAAAGAACTCGAATATAAATCAACTCTAAGAAAGTGTTTGAATGATCAAATTCCTCAAAATGTACTTGAACACGAAGTCTTAAAGAATATAGCCGGATTTATGAATTCAAATGGAGGCAAGCTTATTATTGGTTACAATGAGAGATCTAAAGAAATTATTGGCTTGGAAAGAGACTACGGCACTTTTAAGAGTGAAGATAAACAAGATGCATTTTTGAGACATATTGATAATTTAATAAAAACTACATTTGGGAATAGTGTAGTCAGTATTTTTGATGCAGAGATTGTCAATGTTGAAGGCAAAGACATGGCTCTTTTAACTGTACGAAGCAAATCAGCTCAGCCTGTTTGGCTAAATAACAAAGAAAAAAAGGATGAAGAATTCTGGGTTAGACGGACAGCTTCTGCGGAAAAGCTCTCCCCTAAAGAAACCAATGACTATATCCAGCAACATTGGTAAAACTTTATCCACATTTTCCGTGGATAAAATCGGGCATAATTTCTAGTATTAGGGCAATTTACTCATTCAACAAAAATTGCGTCCCCTTGAAGCGTTTGATACTCATCCGTTCCTGAATAGAAATAGCCACCGCCACCAGAGTAGGGGGTATATCCTGTATAGCTATCCTGTCTTTCTCCAACACCTAGAAGAATGATACCGTTTGCCCCGATTTTAGCGGCTTGCTTTTTCAATTCATTTACAGCCCGATCAACAGCCTCTTGCTCTGATAGCATCTCTACAGCTTCAGATTTCACTATCCCGATATGCTCGAATTTATTCGTAGGTGTTGTACGATAGATTTTCACAAGTGAAGGATCTATGGGATCGCGCTGCTCTCCTGTAACCAAAGCTGACCCACTAGCACAGCCAGCTAGAAATATAACCAGTAATATGTAAGCAAAGTTTTTTATAAACATTTCTCAATCCTTCAAAATTTAATCAACAAGCAGACCTCAACACTTTCAATAATTCGACCATAGCATAGGTATCCTGCTTGCAATAGGCGCTTAAATCCCCCCATAAGGCATCCCAGAATGATGCGTCCAGACTGCTGGACATAAAGGCACCATACTGCCTCATAGCTTCACCCCCGTGACTGATTTCAAGATCGTCATAACTCAAATCCGTAAAAGCGGGCAGAACAGCTTTAATTGAAGCAGAGCCTTTTTGGTTCGGATGATAAAGCCACCTGTTTCTAAAGGGCACGAGCAAGTCTATAACACGATCATTGATAGCATTTATACTTTCTGCATATTCAGGAAAATCGGCCGCAAGTTCATTATTGCGGGCGATTTCAAAAGCCTGATTATAAACAATGATTGTTCCTTGCGTCCCGCAGTCTTGAATAAGGCTTTCAATAAAAGCCTTTCTGGGATCGCTTTGATCTTGATGCAGAAATTCTTCATGAACCAGAGCAGAGGAGGGGGCTTGCTGAATATGAACCGAATATTGAAACGGTATTTGCTGAAACGGCCTTGTTCCATCAAAAAGCGGAATAGCTGGCATAAGGGTTTCATAATCCAGAAAATAAAGCGGATACCGCAATTCACTTAAAAAGGCTCGAATATTCTCGGGGTCAACCAACTCTTGCCCATTCAAATAACTTTCCAAATCAAGCGCTTTAGTACCGGACGGCCAAACATCCCGTGGGAGCTTTTCTAAAGACAGCCCATAAAGATTCGCAATCTCTTCTGCTTTAGGCTTTTGAAAGACATCATAGACAGAGTAATCGGGTACATGCGCCCAACAATAAGGCCGGTAATCACATTCAAATGGAGCAAAACATTTTGCCCCTATCGATACTTTCGGCTCTTCTTTTCGCTCAAGAACATAACCAAGCTGCCCTGACACTGCTTCTGTTTCGGCCTGCTTCGCTAAAACATGAGGCGTAATGTCTTCGAACTTAAAGATGGCCTTGGGATCAATCTCTCCAATACGTATGTATGTATTATCAAGAAGCATCATTTGGCAGCTTCGTATCTTATACCCGGCCGCATCAAACACATGATACTGAAAGGCCATATCATCATAGTGATAGTCTTTCACGCTTGTAGACCCTTTAACCTCAATCAGATCCCACTCATCCGTTCCTTCAACACGCTTAAGAATGTCAATTCTTGAATATCCGCCATCAATCGGGTGCAAGGCAGTTGCCTCAAAGATGATATCTTCGCCGCGCCTTATATGGGATTTTGTTACATCAACTGCGCGCTCGACATCCCAGTAATCGTTTGTTACCTCAACACCGCCACCAAAATATTGCTTCGCCAATTCTCCAACGGCCGAGCCTGTATCAAACAACGCCTGCTTATCAGGGGTGATCTCAGGCGCCAAGTCCTTCCGATGGCGATAAAGCCAGAGAAACTTCGGACACTGAAGACCCTTAAGATACTGAGATTTTGATATTTTATGTGCGCTCATAAGGATCGTTCATTGTCTTGTTCTTAAAAATGCCGTATTTTCTCATTTATACATTCTTCTGGATAATGGGGAAATAGTGGATACTGATATTTTAACAGTGAAAGAGCTTGCGGAATACCTCAAGCTTAATGAAAAGACCGCTTATAGACTTGCAGCTAAAGGTCAGATACCTGGGTTCAAGATTGGTGGGAGTTGGCGCTTTAGAAAAAGCGAAATTGATATGTGGATTGAAGAACAGGCTAAATGCAAAAAATAAACGGTGCGTCAAAATACAATCTTTCTTTTACGGCTGGAGGCATTCTCCACTCGGAAAGTATGGCTGTAATTGAATGTTACCTTCGATTAAATAATTGGTCGAATGTAAGGGATGCTGTAAGAAGTGATAATATTTTGGCAGTCCGCACAGAAAGTAGCGGAAAGAGACTTATTAGGGAAATACAACTTCGATTATCTTGGGTAGATGACTCCGATTTAGAAATGATTAAAGATTTAATTTCTCCTGCCGAACAAAAACAAGCTCTTTGGCTTTGTATTTGTAAAACCTATAAATTTATTGCTGATTTTATGCAGGAAATCGTTAGCGACAAAATTCATGCTTTGGACTACACAGTAACTTATGACGACTATGACCGCTTTTATAATGCTAAATCCCAATGGAATGATGAATTAGACAAACTATCACCAAGTACACAAAAAAAAATCCGGCAAGTCTTATTTAAAATGCTCAAAGAGATGGATATATTATCAGATCAAAATGCAATACAGATGAACAGTCAAGTCGGAAGCAAAATTGTCCATCTCTCCCAAAAATATGGTGTCAATATAAAAGAGATCTTGCCAGCTTACGAATTTCAGGAGGCACAATCATATGCTTAAGCCTCTCGAACATCTGACAGCAGTGCTTTCCAGCAAAAAATTCCTAAATAAACAAGGCCTGGGAAATGAACTCCCATTTTTCATTTTTCCTTACGATCCTAGAGATGAACTTGAGATAAAAGTAATGTTGCCGCGCTTAATCAAAAAGCTCAGCGAAGCCAAAATAAATACTCTCCAAATTGATCTTTACGACCTGTCTATTGAAATTATTGAGAGAAGAGGGATTTGGGAAAATGTATTAAATAGTGAAGGCGAAATTTCAAAAGCAGAATTAAAAGAACTTTTGCAAGGCGTATTGGATACAGAAAACCACTTAATTCCTGCAATCAAAAAGAAAATGGATCAGTCCCAGTTTGATATCCTTTTAATCACAGGGATAGGAGAAGTTTTCCCTTATATTCGCTCTCACAATGTTTTGAATAATTTACAGAGTACAGCGAAAGAACAGCCAACTGTCATGTTCTTTCCAGGAAAATATGAGCATTCTCTTGAAGACGGCGCGTCACTTCAGTTATTTGGACGCCTTCAAGACGACAAGTATTACAGAGCGTTTAATATATATCACTATGAAGTATAAAAGGGTCGAAAAATATGAAACTACAAGAAATCTATACTAAGCCTATCGACCGATCAATTGAAGGGGTCATTAAAGCCGATGATGCATCTGCCTTGCGTTTGGAGGTAGAAGAATATGTTCTTACCAATGAAGTTGCGCAAAGACTTAGTAGCTTTCTAGATGCATATAACAACTACAGTAATGCCAATGGCGTTTGGATTTCCGGTTTTTTTGGATCTGGAAAATCTCATCTTCTAAAGATCCTTTCTATTCTCTTGGAGAACAAAGAAATTGATGGCATGAAAGCCTTGGATGTTTTTATCAACAAATGTAGTGACGAATTTTTAAAAGCAGAAATTCAAAAAGCTTCATCTCTGCCATCTCAGAGCATTCTATTTAATATCGATCAAAAAGCTGATGTTATCAGTAAAACTGAAATTGATGCTTTGCTCTCTGTTTTTGTAAAAGTATTTGATGAAATGTGCGGATACTTCGGAAAACAAGGCCATATTGCACAATTTGAGAGAGATCTCGATCAACGTAAGCAATATGCACTATTTAAGGATGCATTCAGAACGCATTCAGGTAAGGAATGGGAAACTGGGCGAGAACAGGCTATTCTAGAAAGCTCAAATATTGCGCAAGCCTATGCTGATGTAATGGGTGGAAAAGCAGAAGATTACAAAGATATTCTTGGAAAATACAGATCTGAATATAAGGTTTCTATTGAAGATTTTGCCGATCAGGTTTGGGGCTATATTCAAACAAAAGAAAAGAACTTCCGTCTAAATTTTTTCGTAGATGAGGTGGGTCAATATATTGCCGATAATGTCAAGCTAATGACAAATCTCCAAACCATTGCTGAAAGTCTTGCTACAAAATGTCGGGGACAAGCCTGGGTGATAGTCACTGCTCAGGAAGACATGAGTAATGTCATTGGTGAAATGGATGGACAGCAAGGCAATGACTTTTCTAAAATTCAGGCACGTTTCGCGAATAAAATGAAGCTCACAAGTCAGGATGTGGCCGAAGTCATTCAAAGACGACTTTTAGAAAAAGTACCAAGTGTTACTTCAACACTATCGTCAGTCTATGATGAATATTCTAATGATTTTAGAACACTATTTGAGTTCGTAGAAGGCTCACAAACATACAGAAACTTTAAAGATAAAGAGCATTTTGTAAATTGTTACCCTTTTATCCCTTACCAATTCACTCTCTTTCAATCAGCTATTCAAAATTTATCCGCGCACAATGCTTTTGAAGGACGCCATAGCTCTGTTGGTGAACGTTCTATGCTGGGTGTTTTCCAGCAAGTCGCTATTCAATTAAACCAAAAAGAAGTTGGCGCTTTGGCCACTTTCGATATGATGTTTGACGGGATCAGCAGCGCTCTAAAATCACAGATACAAAAATCCATTCTAAAAGCTGATAAAAACCTCCCAGACGAATATGCTGTGAGTGTTCTGAAGGCATTATTTCTTGTAAAGTATGTCAAAGAGTTTAAACCTACTCTGACAAATATTTGCATCCTAATGCACGACCGCATAGATCGGGATACAGCAGATCTCAGGAAAAAGGTTGAGGCTGCATTAAACCTTCTTGAACAACAAACATATATCCGCAGAAATGGTAATTATTATGAATTCCTGACCGATGAAGAAAAAGACATCGAACAAGAAATCAAAAACACCGACGTAGATCCGGGTGCTGAGTCTGAAGAACTTGCACGAATAGTCTTTGATGATGTGATCAAAGAAGGAAAAATCAAATATGATCAAAATGGACAGTATTATCGTTATGCTCGCAAGCTTGATGATAGTCTTCATGGTAATAGAGATTATGAGCTTACGATCCATGTCATTAGCCCGTTTGATGAGCGCGCAGGAAACCAAAACCTTTTAAGAAGCCACAATATGGGCCGAGATGAACTTATGGTCATTATGGGCACTGATGAGCGCATGTTGCGTGACATTTCAATGTACCTAAGGACTGAAAAATATATTCGTCAGAATACAAAAATTGCCCAGCAAGCTTCCGTAACAAGGATTCTTCAAGAAAAGAGAGAGCAAAACAACCAGCGAAAACTAGACATTCTAGTTTCTGTTAAAAAGCTTCTTGCCAAAGCAGATTTAATGGCGCATGGCACTGATTTGGAGATCGGAACATCAGATCCGCAGCTTAGGGTCATTAAAGGCTTCCAAGAGCTTATTACAATGACATATCCTCAACTGAAAATGCTGAAGGATATTGTCTATCGCGAAGATAGCATTAATAAATATCTAAATCCGTCGGACAGCTTGTTTGAAGCAGATGCCATGAACATGGATGAAGCTGAAACTGAAATCTTAGGTTTTATAACTAGCCAAACCAGAATGGGCGTGCGAACAACACTCAAAACTACCATTGATACATTTGAGAAAAAGCCATATGGCTGGTATCAAGCGGCAATTCAATGCATTGTAGCCAAACTCAATACACGCGGCAAGATAGAGTGCCGTACCGATAGCAATATTCTTGAAGGCGTCGATTTAGAGCGAGCTATCAAAAACACCAGTGTTCATGCCAATCTAGTTCTTACACCTCAGCAAGAATTTACTGCATCGCAATTGCGCCAAGTGAAGGATTTCTTTGAGGAATTCTTTGATCTTCCCACTGCCGCTAACGAGCCTAAAACATTAGGTCATGAAGTATCAGCACAGCTAGCCGAGCGTTACCATGAGCTGGATAAGATTATATCACAGCGAGATGAATTTCCTTTCCTTAAGGTTTTAGAGCCGGCTATCGCCAAGCTCAAGGATCTGTCCGGGAAACCCTATAGCTACTATATTTCTGAAATTTCGAGCTACAGTGATGAGCTTTTGGATATCAAGGATGCCGTTATACAACCTATTGAATCCTTCATGAACGGCGAAAAGAAGCGGATATATCAGGAAGCCAAAAATTTCGTTCAAGAGCACGAACATGATTTTGGTTATATCAATGGCAGAACATCGATTGAACTAAGAGAAATTTTAGATGCTGATGATTGCTACAAAGGCGATAAAATCAGAACAGCAAAAGACCTCCACGCCACTCTACTTGGAAAACTGGAAACCTATCTTAAAGATATGAAAGCCAGCAAGTTTGAGGCTCTTGAGGGACTTCAAAGCAAGCTGACAGGTACAGAAAAGTATCAGGGGTTATCCGAACCTGAGCGCGAATCTTTTGACCATAGCTTCACAAAAGCAAGGCAGAAAATTGCAGAGATCAATTCGATTCCTGTACTAGAAAGCAGCTTTAGCCAGTTTGAAAGGGACACTTACCTTGATCTACTCACAAAATTAGAGGCAACAGGAACAAAGCAGGCAAACGGTGATAATTCCGCTCCTACAGAGCCTCAGACAGAAATTATTTCTGTAAGCCGTGTTCGCGTCTCCTACGATAAACCGTTGCTGGGATCAGAGGATGATGTAAACGACTACGTTGAAAAATATAAAGAAGCTCTGATGGCAGAAATCAAGAGCGGCAAGAAGGTACAAGTGTAAATGTTGGATACGGGAAAACTTAAAAAATTCGCATCAAAAGCCCGCGCAGACCTGATCGATCAGGTTTCCGCAAAGCTGGATCATGTCTTGAACACAGATAGCGCGGAGCTGCGGGAAAAAGAGAAAGCCCTGCAAGAATTGAAGAGACAGATCAATGCCACCTCTAAAGAAGCGGTCATTGAACGCGTTGCTTACACATGGTTCAACCGCTTTTGCGCTTTAAGGTTTATGGACGTAAACCGTTACAGCCGCATGGGTATTGTTTCCCCAGCAGAAGGCGCTACGCAGCCTGAAATTCTGGCTGAAGCCAAACAAGGTCATATTGATGAACGCTATCTGGAGGGAGAGAAAGCCCAGCGCGTTTTTAAATTTCTAAACGGCACACTCTCATCCAAAAATCCGCAAACCGAAGCCTACCGCATCCTGATTGTCGCGGCATGTAATTATTACCACCGCGCTATGCCCTACCTATTTGAACGCATCGAGGACTATACCGAGCTTTTGATGCCGGATGATCTACTTTCCGATAACTCCATTATTGCTGATGTCCGCCAAGCTATTGGAATGGATGATTGTAAAGACGTCGAGATTATAGGCTGGCTTTACCAGTATTATATCTCCGCCAAAAAAGATGCCGTTTTCGAAGCCCTCAAGAAGAAGAAAAAGAAAATCGGTGCGGATGATATTCCTGCGGCCACGCAGCTTTTCACCCCGCATTGGATCGTGCGTTATCTGGTGGAAAATTCACTGGGGCGTTTATGGCTTTTGAATAATCCCAATTCCAATCTCAAATCAAAGATGGAGTATTATATCGAGCCAGAGGAAGCCGAAACAGATTTCTTAAAAATCAGCTCCCCTGAAGAGATCAAAGTCTGTGATCCCGCCTGCGGATCAGGGCATATGCTGACTTACGCCTTTGATCTGCTTTATGCAATTTATGAAGAACAAGGCTATGATGCCACCGAGATCCCTGAATTAATCCTGAACAAAAACCTGTATGGCATTGAAATTGATGAACGGGCGGGATCTCTCGCCGCTTTTGCGCTGAGTATGAAAGCGCGCGATAAAAACCGCCGATTTCTGGAGAAGAATATCCAGCCGAATATCTGTGTGCTGGAGAATATCAGCTTCACAGATGAAGAGCTGGCGCCATATCGTAAAGAGCTAGGGCAGGATCTATTCTCCCAGCCCCTTTTGCAGACCTTAGGACAGTTTGCCGAGGCCGATAATTTTGGTTCACTAATCCAACCAGCCATGGAAAATCCACTTCCTGCGCTAGAAGAGTTAGAGCGTAAGGATTTTACCAATGATCTCTTCCTACAGCCGATACACCAGAATGTTATCAAGGTCCTGACACAGGCAGATTATCTCAGCCAGAAATACCATGTCGTCATTGCCAACCCGCCATATATGGGCGGCAGCAATATGAATGGACGTTTGGGTGCATGGCTAAAAGATAAATATCCTGATGCTAAATCAGATCTATTTTCTGCATTCATGATACGCAATACAGAATTGGCTTTACCTAAAGGCCAACTTGGATTTATGACACCATTTGTTTGGATGTTCATTTCATCATACGAAAAACTTCGTAATTTTATCATAAATAGAAAAACAATTACCTCTCTTATACAGCTTGAGTATTCAGGCTTTGATGGAGCGACCGTTCCCATCTGTACCTTTACAATAGAAAACGCACAAAGACCTAATTTTAAAGGTGGCTATATTCGCCTGACAGATTTTAAGGGTGCAAAAATCCAGGCTCCTAAAACCATAGAAGCCATTAAAGATAAAGAGTGTGGGTGGTTTTATAGAACAGCAGCTTCGGATTTAAAAAGAATACCGGGAACGCCTATCGCTTACTGGCTAAAATCTCTTCATTTATTTGAAAAAGCAACATTAAAAGATTTCTGTATATCTGGAGGTAGAAACAAAACGCATGATAACAACAAGTATATTCGACTTTTTTGGGAGGTAAGTTTTTCTAACTCCAGATGGGTAGTTTACGCTAACGGAGGAGATTTTAGGAAATATTTTGGTAATGAAGATCAATTGGTTGATTGGTCAGATGATGCCAGGACATATTATGATTCTCATGGCGGACTGTGTAATCAAAAATTCTGGGGGAAGACGGGGATCACTTGGGGAATTATTACGTCAGCGATTAATAGCTTTAGATTAAAAAGAAATATCGCTCAATATAGTTCGGGTGGGCCAACAATTTTTTCTACTGATCTTGATGTGGACTACTCAATTTTGTCGTATTTAAATTCACCTATTGCTTTCTATTATTTAAAAGCAATGAATCCTACATTGAATACAACAGTTAATGATGTTCTTTCATTGCCTTTTTTTAAGCCCGAAAGCAGTCATATTATAGAGAGTAACGCAAAGGATTGTATAGACATATATGAGAAAGATTGGAATGACTTTGAAACTTCTTTGGAATTTAAGAAGTTAGATCTTTTGAAAAACTCTCTGACTATTAAATCAATAGAAAACGCATACAAGAACTGCCGCAATGATTGGAAAGATCAAACAGATCTTGCCCGTGAATTAGAAATACAAAATAATCGGATCTTCATTGAGTCTTATGGCTTGCAAGATGAATTAGCATCGGACGTTCCTCTAGAAGAAATCACCCTGACCTGCAACCCATATTATCGCTATGGCGGCAAAAATACGCCAGACGAACTGGAAGTCAAGTTGCTGTCCGACACCATGCAGGAATTCATCCATTACGCCGTTGGCTGCATGTTTGGCCGGTACAGCATTGATAAGCCTGGCCTGATCCTCGCCAACCAAGGCGATACGATTGCCGAGTATAAGGCGCAAGTCCCGAACAGTCGTTTTGAGGCCGATGAAGACAATGTGATCCCTGTTCTGGATGAAAACTGGTTTGAGGATGATATTGTCGAACGCTTCCAGAAATTCCTGCGCGTGACCTTTGGTGAGGATCATTACAAGGAAAACCTCGAATTTATTGAGAATGCCATCGGTAAAAATCTACGAAAATACTTTACCAAAGATTTCTATGATTACCATGTCAGACGCTTTAAAAAACGCCCGATTTACTGGATGTTTTCAAGCCCCAAGGGGACGTTCAATGCCCTTATTTATATGCATCGTTATCGCCCCGATACGGCCAGCGTTGTGCTGAATGATTATTTGCGTGACTTCCGCAGCAAGCTAGAGGCTAAAAAAGCCGATTGCGAACAGACACAAATCAGCACCAGCGCGTCTGAGGCCGAGAAAGTCCGCGCGACCAAAGAAATCGATAAAATAAAACTAATGCTTGATGAGCTTAATCACTGGGAAAAAGATGTCCTTCACCCACTGGCTACACAGCGCATTGAGATTGATCTTGATGACGGTGTGAAGGCGAACTATCCCAAATTCGGCGCCGCTCTCAAACCTATAAAAGGATTGGAAGCCGATGACGCAGAATAAAATTGAGCAGGCATTGGATAAACTTTTCGCGCAGGGCAACAAGGGACGCCTTGTGTTCTGGTATGATGCAAAGAAAGAATTAAGAGCCGATTATGACGCACTCCAGCTGGACGGCGTGGAGAAGGTGATTGTTGAAAATAATGAATACGCCTTGAAATACCGTATGCTGAAGGAACAGCCCAAACAAAAATTCTTGATTTTCCGCGAAGGAAAGCGACCGAAGGATATTGATAACTGGCTGTTGGATCTGGAGCTTGCTTATTCCGAATTCCGTACAGACCAAAATGCTTTATGGGTGAACGAGCTTGGCCTTATGTTGGAAGATATCCCCTTGGTTGAGGCTCATAAGGAGTTTTTTAATAACAAAAAACGCCGTGAAGCCTTTAAAAAACAGCTCGACACTGCCAATACGCATGATGGCGATATTAAGCGCAAAATCATGCTGTCTATCTGCGCCAATGCGAAACTTCCCCGAATTGATAGTGTTCTGGAGGCCTTGCTTGAAGAGCTTTCTTTAGGAAAACAAGAGGCTGCCAAACTGATCGAGCGTTGCGGATTGTCAGAGTTTCTGTGGAAAGAAGCGAAGCTGTATTACCATTATGATTCACCAACACCTGGCATTGAAGATTTTATTATCGAGGTTTTCAAATCCAGCTTTAATCATGAAATCGGAGAAGCTGCGGTACTAAAAAACAGCGTGATTGGCTTTTTGAACCGTTGGAAGGATAACCGCCATCATGGTGAGGCTTTTGAGATCCTGTCCGAAAAATACGCGCGCACTCTCAATATTGCAAAAAAACTTGAGGATCTGGACTATCGCAAGTTAGTGGATTTTGACTATTTCGAGGATATCGATAAAAAGGTTTTAAGCAGCCTTGTAAGAGAAGTTGAGCAGCGCACAATCACGGTAGAAGATTGCTCCAACATAATTCGCCAACGCCGTATGCGGTATTGGTTTGATCGTTACAGGTATGCATATGAGGCTGTAGATTACGCTTCCCAGTTTATGGCATTGCTAGATCAGGCAATTCTGACCCCGCAAAGCATTAATGACGGGATTCATAAATATACATCTGATTGGTACCGGATAGACCAGCTTTACCGGAAATTTATTTTCAGTATGCGCTGCTTTAACAAAGGCGATCTGCTCAAAGGGCTGGGAGAGCGTATTGAGCAGCTTTATTCCAACAAATATCTATTAACTTTGAGCGATAACTGGCAAAAGCATATCGATAAAATGACAGCTTGGTCTGGTTTTGATGCCACACAGCAAAGGAACTTCTTCGTCAAGCATGTGAAGCCAGTTTTGGATTCCGACAAAAAGATTTACGTGATTATTTCTGATGCCTTTCGCTATGAGATTGGCAAAGAGCTTGTAAACCGTATTTTACGCGAAGACCGCTATGAAGCTAAAATTGAGCCGGCAATCTCACAGTTGCCGAGCTATACCCAACTTGGAATGGCTTCACTGTTGCCAAACCAAGAGATTGAATTTAGCCCCGATGATAGTGGCCGGGTTATTGTTGATGGTATAACAGCCGCAGGCACTTCCAACAGAAATAAAATCCTCCAGGCTGGCAATAAAAATGGATCTGCAATTCAGTGCAAAGATCTAATGGAGCTGGATCGAGATCAATCGCGAGAGCTTTTGAAGGAAAATAACTTCCTCTATATTTATCATAATCATATAGATTTTGTTGGTGACAAAAGAGACTCGGAAGAACGTGTTTTCGATGCTGCTGAAAAAACCATTGAAGAGCTGATCGATGTGATTAAAAAGCTCACTAATGCAAATGCTACAAATATCATAGTGACCGCAGATCATGGTTTCCTATTCCAAAATCGGCCACTGGATGAGAGCGATTACCTCAGTGCTGAAGCTAAAGGTGATATTCTGTATCACGATCGGCGGTTTGTTCTGGGACAAAATCTTGTGAAGGATGACAGCTTTAAAGCATTTTCAGCACAAGATCTGGGAATAGAGGGCAGCATGGAAGTTCTTATCCCTAAATCAATCAACCGGCTTCGTAAGCAAGGGTCTGGAAGCCGCTTTGTTCATGGCGGTGCTACCCTACAAGAAATCGTTATTCCAATCATAAAAGTTAATAAGAAACGGCAAAGTGATACATCGCGTGTAGATATTGAAGTCTTACAAGGGACAACAAATACGATTACATCTGGTCAACACAGTGTCATTTTTTATCAAAAAGAACCTGCAACAGAGAAGATTCAGCCTCGCACTCTAAAGGTTGGAATCTGGGCTGATAATGAATTGATATCAGACTCACATGAAATCCCTTTTGATAATAGTGCCGATAATCCTCGCGAACGAGAAATGAAAGTGCGCTTCATTCTAACTAGAAAAGCAGATGAATATAATAACAAAGAGGTCGTTTTGAGGCTGGAGGAAAAGGTCTCCGGCACTTCTCACTATGAGGAATACAAGACTGTTAAATTTATAATACGCAGATCTTTTACAAGCGATTTTGATTTTTAAGGAAGGTAGCTGGGCATGAATGAACTGGATCAAAAAATAGCGTCATCATTTGAAGGGCTTGTCGTCCGTAAAGACCTTGTAAAAAAGGTTAAAGGTAATGCAATTGTTCCATCATATGTTTTGGAATATTTGCTCGGCCAGTATTGTGCGACCAGTGATGAAGCAAGCATTGATAGCGGGATTGAAACCGTTAAAGAAATTTTACGCAAACATTATGTACACCGCAATGAATCTGGTTTGATTAAATCTCAAACAAAAGAGAAAGGGCAGCACAAAGTCATTGATAAGGTTAGTGTATCGCTTAATGACAAAGCTGGAACCTATGAAGCGACATTTGGAAACCTTGGCATTTCAAAAGTCCTTGTTGATACAGAAACTGTTAAAAAACACCCTAAACTTTTAGTGAGTGGCGTTTGGTGTATTGCTGAAATTGGATATGAATTTTCAGAAGACAAGAATGTTTGCCCTTGGATTTTACAGTCTTTGAAACCAATCCAGCTTTCTGGTTTTAACTTTGAGGAGTATGTCAGTAAACGAGAACAATATTCTACAAACGAATGGATAGATCTGCTCATTCAAAGCATTGGCTTTAATCCAGAGACCCTAGGAAAGCGAAGTAAGCTAACACAATTAATTCGCCTAATTCCCTACTGTGAAAGAAACTATAATCTTATTGAACTGGGGCCAAAAGGCACAGGAAAATCGCATATATATTCAGAATTTTCCCCTCATGGCATTTTGATATCTGGTGGCGAGGTCACTGTCCCGAAGCTTTTTGTAAATAATGCCAACGGCAAAATCGGCCTGGTTGGTTACTGGGATGTCGTAGCCTTTGATGAATTCGCGGGGAAAAATAAACGAGTAGATAAAGCCCTTGTCGATATCATGAAAAACTACATGGCCAACAAATCCTTCTCACGTGGCGTGGAAACTCTGGGAGCGGAAGCTTCTATGGTTTTCGTTGGAAACACTCAGCATAATGTACCCTATATGCTGAAGCATTCAGATTTATTTGATGAGCTGCCTCCAAATTATCATGACTCAGCCTTTCTTGACCGTATTCACTGTTATATCCCTGGCTGGGAAGTTGATATTATTCGAGCTGAAATGTTCTCCTCCGGTTATGGCTTCGTTGTAGATTACCTTGCTGAAATACTTAGAAATTTAAGAACGCTTGATTTTTCGCAAGAATATAGCGGCGAATTTACGCTCCTATCAGACATTTCTACGCGCGATCGTGATGCTGTTCACAAAACTTTTTCTGGCCTTATGAAGATACTCTTCCCTCATAAAAAGGCGACTAAAGAGGAGATCAAAGAAATCCTAACCGTTGCTATCGAAGGAAGAAAGCGCGTTAAAGATCAATTGCTCAGAATTGATAGCACATACGCCAGAGTAAAATTTGGATTTGTAGAGAAATCTGGACAAGAGCACTTAATAAAAACCTTAGAAGAAAAAGAGTACCCTCAATTCTATTATTCGGCGCAACATGCCGGAGAGCCGCCGGAATCTGAGGAAGTATCTATACAAAATGATGTAACCGTATCCACTGAGGCAAATGCAATCAAAGCAGATACGGCCAAAGAAGGGCATCTCACATTCGACGAAAATCAGAAGGGTATAACTTTTGATCATTTATTTGGTGCTTATTTAAATGGCGCAAAAATGATCGAGATAACAGATCCGTATATTCGTCTGTTTTTCCAAGCCAGAAATTTAATGGAATTTATCGAGACAGTTGCGAAATCAAAGGATGACGCTGACTTTGTTCATATTCATCTAAGAACAATTAAGGATGAATATAAAGCCGACTCTCAGGAAGAATTTTTCAACTCTATTCAAACAACGGCAACTCCTATTGGTATCAATTTTACTTGGGAGTATGACGGCACCAACACTATCCATGCGCGCCACATAATTACTGATACAGGATGGAAAATAAGCCTAGATCGAGGTTTAGATATTTATCAACAATATGATATGAATAATGCGTTTTCTCTTCCTAATAAGCTGCAGAAATATAGATCATGCAAAGCATTTGAGGTTACATATATCAAGAAATAAGCCAAAAATTTAGATTGCACAGATAAGCAAACACTAAACTAAATCATTTTTCTGGCAAGCTAAGAAGTAAGAGGGGCCTTTTGTGAGCCAAAAGTTGTATGTAATAGGAAATGGCTTTGACCTTTATCATGGCATTTCGTCCCGTTATTCAGATTTTGGTAAATTCCTTAAAGCCAAAGACCCAGAAACATACAGCTTTGTCGAACGTTACTTTGATATAGATTCAGATTTCTGGTTTGAGTTTGAAGAGCGGCTTGCATACTTTGATACTGATACTCTTATAGACGATGCTTCTATGTTTCTTGTTGGATATGGCGCAGATGACTGGAGCGACTCTTATCACCACGATTATCAATATGAAATTAATAAAGCTGTAGAAGCTATTTCAAAAAACATGAGGGATCATTTCTCAGATTGGATTCGTCAGTTAAAGATTCCTGACGCAAACAACATTAAAGAAGAACCACTCAATATAGATAAAACCGCAACATTTCTTAATTTCAATTATACCCCCACGTTACAAAAAATATACGGAGTTCCTGAGAGCAATATCTTGTATATTCACGGGTCGTCCTCAGACCCAACAGATAGACTTGTGTTAGGTCACGGGTGGGAGCCGGAGGATTTAAAAACGGAAATTTACGACCTAGAAAATGAGGACGTTCGAGTTATTGAAGGCCAAGAATACATAAACGATTTTTTCAGAGAGACTTTTAAGCCGACCGATCAAATCCTAAAAAAATATAAAATGTTTTTTTCAGGACTAGGCGCTGTTGATGAAATCCTAGTCATGGGACATTCACTGTCGGAGGTCGATCACGCTTATTTTTACGAAATAATCAAGAATGTAAATCCTAGCAAGTCGGCTTGGAAGATTAGCTATTATAAGAATAAAGACACAATTGAAAAAAAATTCTCTAAATTCAAGATCGAGAAAAAACTAGTTCTGTTCAGTGAATTAAAAGATCTTTAGTAAAATATAGAAAATGTTTTTAAAATACTAAAATAAGACACTATTTCCCATAAGATATATTATCACATCGGAATTTTCTTGAAAACCATGAAGTAATGCTTTATGGTTTAAGTATGAATTATAGCCCTCTTACAACAAAAAAAGACCAGATTGATAAATTCAGACCATTGCCGCCAGCTTTGGTGCAAAACCTTGAAGAATGGTTTTTAATTGAGCTTACTTACACCAGCAACGCACTTGAGGGTAACACATTGACGCGTAAAGAGACAGCTGCCGTGGTTGAGAAAGGCTTAACCATTGGCGGAAAATCTCTTGTTGAGCATCTGGAAGCCACAAATCACGCCAAGGCATTGACAGATATCATGGCCTTGGCCGGATCAGAAACCTTTGATTTATCCGAAAATGATATTCTTACCATTCATAATACGATCTTGCGCGGCATAGACGATGAGAATGCAGGCCATTATCGCTCTATTCCTGTTCGAATATCTGGATCACCTGTTGTTTTACCTAATCCAAGACGTGTCCCAGATCATATGCAAAACTTTATAGCAGAATTAACAGCAGAAAACGATAAGCACCCTGTAGAATTAGCCGCCCAAGCGCACTACCAGCTTGTCACTATTCATCCTTTTGTAGATGGAAACGGTCGCACGGCTAGATTGTTAATGAATTTAATCCTTTTACAGCATGGCTACCCTCCTGCCCTCATCCGTACCCGCGATCGTATGAAATACATATCCGCCCTTGAAAAGGCACAGCTTGGCGGGTCAATTGCCGATTATCACAAAGTGATCTTTGATGCCGCGAATAGATCATTGGATATTTATTTAAATGCCGTGACTGGCAAGGATGAAAAGCAGGTTTCAAAAACACCAGCAAGCCCCCTCCTCCGTATTGGTCAGTTGGCCAAAGAAACCGGGGAAAGCAATGCCACTATTCGCTATTGGACAAAAGAGGGTTTGTTGGAAGTTTCTGATACAACTGAGGCTGGCTACCAACTTTACGCACCAGAAATGGTTAAACGCGTAGAAATGATAAGAGATTTACAGAGCCAAAGATATACTCTAACCGAAATAAGAGAAAAACTTTAGATTGCACAAACTTATAAAAGTCTATCTCTAGGAACATTTCTATTATTCAATCGCAATGTCCTAACAGCAACCTTTATCTATTTGGACTGGTGGACATGGGACAGTGCCATATGAACAAAAAACACAGCAATCGCCTTTTTTAGGCTTCAGGACTTCTTTGCAGCTCTTGCAGTCATAGAAATACTGGCAGGAATCAGTCGGCATTTCTTCGGTCTCTTCGTAAGCACATTTAGGGCATGTGATTGTAGAGTCGATTTGAAATTCCTGTTTCATCGGATTGCCCTTAAAAGATGAGGCTCGACAGCAGGCCAGATAATCGCTGCTGCAATTAAGGCGCCTGATATTACAAGAGACATCAATACCCAGCGGCTTTTCTTTTTATCAGCTGAGCACGCTTCTGCTTCATATCTCAAACTGCGGATATAAAAAAATAGTCCAATAGCCAATAGCAAACCAGCCACAGCGATAAAATGAACACGGTACGGCTGCAGCACAGACAGGTTTGCCAGCCATGCACCGCCAATCCCTAGATTGAAAAACACAATCGGGATAATGCAGCAGGACGAGGCCAGAATAGCGCCTAATGAAGCTAAGGTGCATCCGAGAACGCTCGCTTTGGTTTCATTAATCTTGAGTTTTGATTTCATATCTATATGATAAACTCTGTAGTTACTACAGACTCAAGAGGTTTTTTTATGAAAGAAAGTATGACCATCGGCAAGCTGTCTGCAAAGACAGACGTCAATATTGAAACGATCCGCTATTACGAGAAGGAAGGCATTCTGCCGCCACCGCCACGAACACAGAACGGTTACCGAGATTATTCCGAAGAATATACTAAACGGCTCATGTTTGTTCGTCGGAGCCGCGAGCTTGGCTTTAGCCTTGATGAAATTCGAACCCTGCTAGCCATGGTGGACGGCGGAAGTCTAACTTGCGCGGAAGTGAACGATGTTACACTCACGCATCTCGATGCTATTCGCAAAAAAATCACAGACCTTCAAAAACTTGAAAAAACACTGCAAAAAATTGCCTTGCAATGTAAAGGTGGAAAAACGCCGGACTGCCCGATTATTGATGCTTTATTTCAGACATAGTCATAACGTTTATCTCAACTATCAGAATTCCATCCGCCGCCCATGGCTTTGAACAGTTCAACGCGAGCGATCAAAGTTTCATAACGGGCGCGTTCATATTGATCTTCGGACTCTAGCATCATGCGCTGTGTATCCAGTACATCCTGAAACTCAATCACGCTTAAAGAATATTGATTTTTGGCTATTTCGTAAGCTTCGCCAGCTTTAGCGGTGGCCTGTTTCAGTGCGTTTTCTCGCTCTAGAGTTTTTTGCACTTTTGTTAGAGCATTCTCTGCCTCCTGAAATGCGATGAGCACTGTTTGTTGATAATTCTCAGCCAGCTCTTTTTGACGTGCCGTCATGCGGTCCAGATTGCCCTCCAATCGTCCGCCTTGGAAGATAGGGGCAATGACTGAGCCTGCCAATGTCAGCGCCGAGGCTGATGGACTGGCGGCCAGCAACAGGCTGGGGCCGATATTGACCGACGGGTAAAAGGCAGCCCGCGCTGCCCCGATATCGGCATTGGATGCTATCAGCCGCGCTTCCATGCTTTTAATATCCGGCCTGCGCTCCAGCAAATCAGAAGGCTGTATAACTCCAACATCCAGTATATGTAGCCCTTTAAATCCATCGGCCTTCACTGAAAAACTCTGCGGCGGTTCTCCTACAAGCACAGCCAATGCATTTTGTGTCAACGCCAGTTCCTGCTCCAATGCTGTTACGCGCGCCTTAACATTAGAGAGTTGTGATTCCTGCCTTGTAATATCAAGTTGTGTGCGAGCGCCGGTTTCAAAGCGCGCTTTGGCAAGTTCCAGCAAGTCTTTTGTCGCTTTAAGGTTGTTATTGGCAATGCGTAAACGCTCTTTCAAATTCAGAACATTAAAATAATTTTGCGCAACATCCCCCATGATAATCAACGCCAAAGCATCATGCGCATATTGTGTTCCTGTAAGGCCGGACTTTGCCGCATCCGCTTTCGCGCGGTTCGCACCGAACAAATCCAGCTCATAGTAAATACCCGCGTCTGCTGTGTAGTTGGGGATACCTTTATTGCGTTGATCAGTAATATTTGTGACTATTGTTGAGCCGCTTTGATAGCCTGCCACAACATCAGCGGAAGGCAAAAGCGCCGCGCCTGCAATTTTTAAATCGGCGCGGGCCTGCTCGATGCGATGAAGTGAGGCTTGCAAATTATTGTTGTTTTCAAGCGCACGCTGCATCAGGGTATTTAATTCTGCGCTCTCAAAACCTGTCCACCAATCGGCGGCGATTTCAGCATTTTGAGAAATTTGCCCATCACGCCATGCAGGAGCATTAATATCAGGCCTTTGATAATCAGGTGTCAAAGAGCAGCCCGACACAATTAAGGCCAATATAATCACGTTCAAGTTTTTTATAGAGATCATTTTTATTTCTCCTCTTTCAGCGGAAGCTTGTAGCGCCACTGCGTATAAATTGCATAGATGACCGGAATAAACACCAATGTCAGGATTAGGGTTGAGACCATCCCGCCAACCATCGGCAAGGCGATACGGCGCATAACGTCCGATCCTGGACCCTCAGTCAGAAAAATCGGGATAAGACCCAAAATAATCGTGCCCACGGTCATAAGTTTGGGGCGCAGGCGTTGCGCGGCGCCATGACGGACATTGTCCAGCAAGTCTTCAAAGGTCGTGGGCGGGTGTTCACGCATTTGCTGATCGATATAAAGCAGCATAATGATAGCGGTTTCAACGGCAATCCCAGCCAGCGCGATAAAGCCCACGGCAACGGCCACAGACATATTATATTCGGCCAGCCAGACCATCCAGAATCCGCCGATAACGCCAAACGGCACAGAAAGCATGATCATGAGCGTTCTGTCCCACCGCCCGAAATGCAGATAAAGCAGGCTTAAGATAATCAGCAATGTTGCAGGTATAGCCAGGCTGAGCCGTTCATTTGCTTGTTGCATTTGCTCAAACTGGCCGGAGAATTTCAGGGAGTAACCCGGCGGTAAATTCAGCTTTTGCAAGGCTACCTTAAGATCATCCATATAAGAGCCAAGATCACGGCCCTCAATATCAACAAACACAAAGCCGTTCAGGCGTGCATCTTCCGATCTGATCATGGCAGGGCCCTTGGCCGCGCGAATATCGGCCAGAGCATTTAGCGGGATATGCGTATTATCAGCGCCTGGCACAAGGATATTATCAAGATCACTGATATGCTCCCGATACGGCCTGTCATAGCGCACGATCATCGGATACCGCTCACGCCCTTCTACCGCTTCGCCTAAAACCATACCGCCCAGTGCGGTCTGGATAATAGTCTGCACAGTTTCAAGGGAGATGCCGTAGCGGGCAATTTCTCGGCGGTCAGGGATGATTTCTATGTATTTTGCACCCTGCACACGATCAGCTATTGCGCTGCGTGTTCCCGGTACATCCCGTGCCAGTGTTTCCACCTTGCGCGCCACTTTATCAATGCCCTCCAGATCAGGGCCGGAGATTTTAATACCAACGGGGGTGCGGATACCTGTTGTTAGCATATCAAAGCGGATTTTGATCGGATAGCCCCAGCTATTCATCATACCCGGCAGACGCACTGTTTTATCCATCTCCGCCATGAGTTTTTCAGGGGTCATGCCCTCCCGCCACTCATCGCGAGGTTTTAGCTCCACCCAAGTTTCGATCATCGGCAAGGGTGCGGGATCGGTCGCCGTATCAGAGCGTCCGGCCTTGCCAAAAACATGCTCCACTTCCGGAAAAGTCATCAGCTGGCGGTTCGTAACCTGTAAAATCTCCCGCATTTTTGCAGGCGATGCTCCCGGCACGGTCATCGGCATGTATAAAATGCCGCCCTCATAAAGCGGGGGCATGAATTCCGATCCGCTCTTGGTGATCGGAATGGCCGTGCTTACAAGCGCAATCAGCCCAAGCAAAACCGTTGTTTTGCGGAATTTTAAGGCGGCATTTAAAACAGGTCGGTACAATGCACCAAAAAATCGATTAACCGGGTTTTCATCTTCACGCCTGATCTTCCCGCGTACCAGCAAAAGCATCAGCACCGGCACAACAGTAACCGAAAGCAGACTGGCCGCCGCCATCGCATAAGTTTTTGTAAAAGCCAGCGGGGTAAAAAGTCGCTCTGATTGTCCGGTAAGAGCAAAAATCGGCAGGAAAGACACCGTAATAATCAGGAGTGAAAAGAACAATCCCGGGCCGACTTCCTTGGCTGCCTCGATAAGAGCGGCCTGCTTCTCCGAATGATCTGCGTCTTGATCAAGCGATGAAAGCTTTCGGTGGGCATTTTCAACCATGACAATCGAGGCGTCCACCATGGACCCAATGGCAATCGCAATCCCGCCCAGAGACATGATATTGGCAGTAATCCCCTGCATGCTCATCACAATAAAAGCGGCAAGGATTCCGAGCGGCAATGTTATCACAGCCACAAAAGCACTTCTGGCATGTAGCAAGAAGATAAAAGCCACCAGAACAACCATCAGGCTTTCTTCAATGAGTTTGTGTTTCAGATAGCTCACAGAGCCTTCGATCAGCTCGCTTCGATCATAAACGACTTTCAGTTCGACGCCTTCGGGCAGGCCTTGCCTGATTGTCGCCAAGCGGTCTTTAACATCTTCGATCACATGCAGGGCATTGGCACCGGGGCGCATCACAACAATTCCGCCGACCGCCTCGCCTTCACCGTTCAGTTCGGTAATACCGCGCCTGATGGCCGGGCCTTCAACCACACGGGCCACATCGCCAATCGTAATCGGCGTTCCGTTATGGGTTTTGAGAACGGCCTGCTCTAGATCTTCCGGTTTTTGTACATAGCCAAATGAGCGGATAAGATATTCAGTCTCCGCCATTTCCAGAGTCCGTCCGCCGGTTTCCTTATTAGCGCCGCGTACGGCTTCAATCACGCGAGGCAAAGGAATATCAAAAGCGCGGAGTTTGTTTGGATCAACCAGAACCTGATATTCTTTGACAAAACCGCCGACACCGGCCACTTCCGATACGCCATCTATTGCGGCCAGCTCAAAGCGTACAAACCAGTCCTGAAGACTGCGTAATTCCTGTAAATCATGTTTTTCTGTGCGGTCATAAAGCGCATATTGAAACACCCAGCCCACGCCGGTGGCATCAGGGCCAAGCTGCGGCCTTGCGCCTTCCGGTAATTGCGGGGCGATCTGGGATAGGGATTCAAGCACGCGGCTGCGCGCCCAATACATATCCACCTTATCTTCAAAAACAATATAGAGAAAGGACGTGCCGAACATGGAAAACCCGCGCACGTCTTTTGTTTTCGGCAAGCCCAGCATCTGGATAGCAAGCGGGAACGTCACCTGATCTTCGATCACCTGCGGCGCTTGTCCGGGCCATTCCGTGCGGATAATCACTTGTGTATCGGATAAATCAGGAATGGCATCCAGCGGCGTTTTGGTAATGGCTACAATACCAGCCCCCAGCAGGGCAAGTGCACCCAGCATCACAAAAAAGCGGTTTCTGACCGACCAGTCGATAATGCGAGAGGCAAAGCTTTTGGACGGATCATGGATATCAAAAGAATTATTTATGCTCATGGTTATGCTCCATCTTCATATCGTTCATATCCGCGTCATCTTTCATTTCCATACTGCCCATGCCGCCACGCAAAGAGCTTTCCGCATCAATCATAAACTGCCCCGAAGTGACAATATTTTGCCCTTTCTCAAGGCCAGAGGTGATCTCGGTCAACCCGTTCGCTGTTATGCCTGTCTCTACGGAAACAGGTCGGAAATATCCATCACCCAGACTTTCAATGATCTTTGCGCCCGTCCCATCGTAAAGCACAGCTTCGGCAGGCACTGCCAGACGTTCTTGACTATCCGCATCAAAAATCACATCGATATATGTGCCGGGCTTGGGTTCCAGATGTTTGTGCGGCAGAACAAGCCGGACAATCCCGGTGCGGGTTTGCGGATCGGCTACATGATGGATGAAATCAATAGTACTGTCATACGTCTTGCCGGTTTCAGAAACTATGACTTTTGCGCTTTGACCGATTTCAAGAAATTGCAAATCCTGGATTGGCACGTCGGCATTCGCCCAGACTTGGCTGAAATCCTGCATGGATAAAGCAAGATCACCTTCTTTGACAAAGGATCCTTTGCGGATTTTCAGGTCAATAACTGTGCCGTCCATTGGTGCATAAAACGGTGTTTCACGCATCATACGGCCTTTTTCTTTTAATTCTCTAATAGCCTTGTCATCCATACCGAAAAGCCGCAGACGTTCTTCAGCATTACTCACTCGATTGCCGATCAGAAAATCCGACTGCGCATTCATCAGGTCAGGGCTGTAATAGGTAAACAGTAAATCGCCTTTTTTGACTGTATCGCCGACTGCATCGGTGGCCAGATCAACAATCCAGCCCTCGGAGCGCATGTGAAACATTAACTCATTGCGCGTGCTCGGGACGATTTCACCAAAGCTGCGAATATTCCGGCCAAATTCTTTTCTGGTCACGGGCGTGGTTTTTACCCCCAACGCTTGCTGATATGTTGGTGTGATCTTAATCGCGCCCTGTGGTGCTTCTGTATCCTCTTCATAAACAGGAACAAGATCCATGCCCATTGGCGATTTACCAGGTTCATCGCGCTGGTAATTCGGGTCCATCGGGGCGACCCAGTAAAGAATCTTCTTCTCTTTACGTTTTTGTTTTTCTTCAGGGAAACAGACAGGGTCTGGTACTAGCTTCATGCCGCAAACAGGGCAATTATCCCCTTCTTCTCCTCGAATATTGGGATGCATTGGGGCAACCCATTTGCCTTCCTCACAGATCTTGGGAAGTTCAGCCAGTGCAGGCGAAGAGAATCCTGCCGTTAATATAATCAGTAAAAATAGAATACGCATGAGCATAGCTCCTTTCTTTTGAGGCGTAAAAAACCGTTAAGAAAAGAGCGTATTTAGATGCGCAGACGCTGCGTCGTCAGATAAAGATCGTGATTATTGAGATGCGGTGGACTGGCCTCGATAGGCGGCCCTCTGATTTGGTGTGCATCCATCAGTATTAAAGAATAATCCACCACAATATCCGCCCAGGCAAAAAATACTTTATCAATTTGCGGATCATGCTTTTGTAAAGATGTATTATGGTCATTCTGGGCAAGATCAGCACCTGTACAATCCTTAAAAAACATCAAGGAGTCGGGCATCTCCTGTTTATCAGATTTTGCACCGTGACAAGGCGGCATATCGGGCGTTTTCGCGTCGTCTACAACAACCATCTTCGAGCACATCATAAACTGCGCGCAGGCCAATGACGGCGTGAACATGGCAAACATCAGAAAAACAAGCAAAAACGTTCTCATAAGCCTCATGATACATTATTCGTCTAAAAAAGTCTTAAAGTTTCATTGTAACTTTATTTTTCTCAAGGTCGAATACAGAGGTGGTCCTACTTTGTTGGACAGGTTGGCGGCGTTTTTAAGGTGGAATCCCGTTTCAACAATTATGCCGCCATTGCGTAAATTTCTTCTACATTTTCATGTCCTTTCTGTAAAGCCATA
>Ga0210044_10001175_pt1 | contig 39657 bp, 44 predicted proteins | sample CryGey13umfilter_2_FD_183959 | JGI IMG/M metagenome (GOLD analysis project Ga0210044, IMG submission 183959) | Groundwater microbial communities from aquifer in Utah, USA - Crystal Geyser 4/9/14 3 um filter (SPAdes) (version 2) | ecosystem: Environmental > Aquatic > Deep subsurface >... | reverse complement strand
TGTCATTAGAAACTATGTAAAAAACCAAGGCAAGCAGTATCAACAAATACAACGTTCACAACCTAATTTATTCGCAGACCTGTAAGTATCACTGATACCTCGGAGCTCTGCTCCGGGGTAATTCATTGAAAAGCTAAAAGTGTGGGTGACTCTGTCAGCTATGAACAGGCGGGAGGAAGGCGCTCCTCGTATGATATTTGGAATATCATATAATTTTTGAGGAAATTCCCTCACAATTGAGCAGAACTATAAAATGTTCTGCTCTTTTTCTTTTCTTCTCTTATATGATAGAATAAAATCACAATAACAATAAGAGAATCCGTATGGATAAGAAATCAAAAATATTTTTTTTCGTATTTTTTCTGTTGATTGTTTCATCAATTGCTGTGACGTACTATCGTTTTATGGTACAGCGTGATTATATGATCCAGGCGGAGGCTGATTGTGATCCGTACACAGAGAGTTGTTTCGTCTATGTGTGCGACCCGGAAGCAGGGGAAGAATGTACTGGTGACCCAGTCGAAGATACATCCTATTACAAGCTCATCGATCGCAACGCCAAGAATATTCCTCTTTGTGATCCCGCCGATGAGACCTGTACCGCTCTCGTTTGCGGAGAAGGAGAAGCAGATTGTTCCTATACTCTTTGTGATCCTGCGACAGCGACTGACGGTGAAGCGTGTAATGATCCAATTACGTACACTCTCGAAAACCCGATAGAAGAAGAAAACAGTATTGACGTAGAGGGTGGCGTAACCGGTGATGAAACGGATGCTTCAGAAGAGATTGTTCCAACGAGAGAATCCCTTGTCCTTTTGGATGAAGTGAGTTGTAAAACTGGAGATATTTTCGTTTCTACCGATGCTTCGGACAAAATTTCTGTTGATACGGACGGAAACTATGAAGCGACGTTTTCTTCTGATGAAGTACAGGTCGTTTCTTTGACGGACAACCAAAACCAAATATGTGCACAAGGTATCTCTCTTCCGGAATATGCAGGAAAAGTCTATATAGATGCCAAGTCCACGGCGGAGACTTTGGTTTTCCGGACAGAGGGGATTTCTACGACCGTTCCAGAAGAAGCCACGAGCAGAATGGCGCTGATAGGGGGATCGGTATCTTTTCCCGCGCTTCTTGCGTATGTCCAAACAGAACTTCCGAAGAAAAATATGACTACTCTGACAGCTCAGCCGGAGTTTCAGAATCTTGTGAGAAGATGTGCAGAAGAGGTCATATCGAAGTCGCTTCCATAATTTTTCTCTAGGAATTACCTTTTTTTGTGAAAATGCTCAACTCAATTAGCCCGAGTGTTTTTTGTACTTATTTTTTTTATGGAATTTTTATGGAAATTTATTTTGAATATAATGACGAGTCAGTTCGCAGGAGCATCAATATCTTGCGCCCATTTTTTCCCGGCATACCTGAAGCAATGCACTTTCGTTATCCAGAGGAGCTTCTCACTGGAAAAGACAATTCATCGGTGATTGAAAATGATGATCATCTCTATGACGCATCAAATATGAAGAATGCATTGGCTTATTTATGGGGAGAGAAAAAAACGCGCTTTCGAATGTTTTGGTAACATACTGCGGAGAGAATGGTATCTCGTTGCATAAGGAATATTCCTGTTTTATGACATTTTATGGCTCGTATAGATTTTACGAATTGCCTCGTAGTGTTTTTCTCAATGTGGCTATGGGGAAGGATGCAGAATTTTTGTTCGAGACGATGGGGTTGCTAAAATGTCTTGTTTCGGTTAGACTGGTTCAAGTAATAGGTTAGCGTATATTCAGATATGAAAGTCATTCTTTTGCAGGATGTGAAAAATTTCGGTAAGGCCGGTGAAATCAAAGAAGTGCGTAACGGATACGGATTCAATTTTCTGTTGCCACAGGGACTGGCAGAATTCGCTACTCCGATCGCCATCAAACAAGCGGAGAAATCAGTTGCTAGATATCAGAAGGAAATAGGTGTAATGACCGATTCTTTCAAGAAGCGGGCAGAAGAGCTCTCAGGAAAGAAAGTAACTATCAAAACGAAAGCGGAAAAGGGTAAATTGTTTGGTTCCGTCGGGAGCAAAGAAATTGTGGTCGCTTTGCAGAAAGTCGGTGTGGATGTAGAAGCTCGATGTATCGTCATCGAAAAGCCGTTTAAAGAAACCGGAACATTTTCCGTAGAGGCAGATTTCGGATATAATGTGAAAGCCTCTTTTGAAGTCGTCATCAAAGCTGAGTAATATTTATCAGAAGGTATTTTAACAAAAGTCGCTTCTTCTTCCTCCGGAACAGCGACTTTTTCTCTGTAAAAATTTTTTCAATATGGCAAAAACAAGAAAGAAACACATAAAATATATTTTCGTAGTTGGTGGCGTGATGAGCGGAGTGGGGAAGGGGATCACGACTTCTTCCATCGGCAAGATTTTACAGGCGTATGGTCTCGGTGTTACGGCTTTTAAGATCGACCCGTATATTAATGTCGATGCGGGAACGATGAATCCGACCGAACACGGTGAGGTATTCGTACTCAAAGATGGGTATGAAACGGATCAGGATATGGGAAATTATGAACGTTTTCTCAATATCGAACTTTCTCGGGATAATTATATGACCACGGGAATGGTCTATAAATCCGTCATTGAGCGTGAACGCAACCTCGAATATGTGGGGAAATGTGTCCAAGTGGTACCTCATATTCCGCTCGAAGTGATAGCGCGCATCAAAAGAACGGCAAAAAAGGATAAAGCCGATGTTGCCATCATCGAAATCGGCGGAACGGTCGGCGAATATGAGAATATCCTTTTCCTCGAGGCCATTCGGATGATGAAAATCGAAAGCCCGAAAGACGTCATCACAGTGATGGTGAGTTACATCCCTACGCCATCGACCATCGGTGAAATGAAAACGAAACCGACACAACACGCTGTCCGCACTTTGAATGGAACAGGTATTCAGCCGGATATCATCGTGGCTCGCGCGAGTCGTCCTCTCGATGAGAAACGCAAAGGAAAAATCGCTATTTTCTGCAGTGTCCGCAAAGAGGATGTTATTAGTGCTCCGGATGTGGAGAGTATCTATGATGTTCCTCTGAATTTCGAGAAAGATCATTTGAGTGCTATCTTGTTCCATAAACTCGGATTGAAACCGAGAAAACAGAATGACACCTTGGAAGAATGGGCAAGGGTTGTGAAGCGCATCCATTCCGCCACAGACGAGGTTCATATCGGTATCGTCGGGAAATATTTCAAGACCGGTGATTATGTCCTGAGCGATGCATACATCAGCGTGATTGAGGCGCTCAAACACGCAGCCTGTAAAATAGGAAAAAAAGCGATTCTCACATGGATCGATAGCACCGATTTCGAAGAAGATTCGAAGAAACTCGCGACACTGAAACAATATAACGGAATCATCATTCCTGGCGGTTTCGGTAAACGGGGCATCGAAGGCAAACTCGCTGTCATCCGTTATTGTCGTTTGAAGAAATTGCCATATTTTGGTTTGTGCTACGGGATGCAACTCTTGGTCGTGGAATACGCACGTGATGTCTTGGGGTTGAGAGATGCTCATAGTACGGAAGTCTCCCCTGATACCAAACATCCGGTGGTGGATATTATGCCAGAGCAGAAGGAAAATATGCGGAAGAAAAATTACGGTGCCACGATGCGTCTCGGACACTATCTTGCTCACATTTTTCCGAAGACGATAGCTTGGTCGGCGTATGGGACGGAGAATATCCTCGAGCGTCATCGTCATCGCTATGAAGTCAATCCGGAATACGTCGAGGATTTGAAGAAAGGTGGCTTGGTTTTTTCTGCGACTTCACCTGATGGAGTGTTGATGGAAATCGCCGAATTGCCGAAGAAGAATCACCCATTCTTCCTCGCCACGCAGTTTCATCCGGAATTCCAATCATCTCTCCTCCACCCGCACCCGCTGTTCGTTGCTTTTCTCAAAGCATGTATGAAAAAACAATAAGTTTGATTTATTGACAAACGTACTCTGTAGTCGAAAGTGATTCTGAGAGGTTTCCTTGCAAGAAATTGTCATCTGCACGGGAGTTGTTAAAAACCTTGACAGCTCCCTTTTCCTTTTTTATATCAAAAAAACTCTTCTGAATGAAGAGTTTTTTTTGAGAGATTTCGAAGAAGATTACTTCTTCATTTTTTCTTTAGTTGCTCCTTGAGGAAGGACATTGACGAATGTCCGCAGAGTGAGTTTCCCCGTGAAATCTTTTATTTTTTTTGATTGAAATTCCACAATGCCATTGATAAGGGCAAAGAGCGTATCATCTTCACCGCGCTTTACGTTTTTTCCAGGATGGAATTTGGTACCGCGTTGACGGACGATGATATTGGATGTTTCTACTGTTTGACCACCATAAATCTTGACGCCGAGACGCTTGGAAATCGAATCACGACCGAGGGCGGTAGTCCCGCCTGCTTTTTTATGTGCCATAAAAGAGGAGCTTACAAATTACTGACGATTTGATATACTGAATGAATATAGCAATAATAGACGGCTTTGTCAATGTTTCACTTCACTTTTTTTCATAATGGGAAGAACTGGCTGATAAGCCATCAGAAGAATCTGCTTCTTTTGATTGGCATTTCTGTTTTTGGCGCATTGGCCTTCGAAAGCGGTTTCTTACGGGGAGAAACTTCTCAATCCAAACCGCTTGTTGTGTCGATCCCTGCTTTGATAGAGCCATCAGTTACTGCTGATACGTCGGGTTCTCGTCAAGAGATGGAGACGGGAGGAGTGGAGAAAGTTGTCTCGCAAGCAAGCGGGAAAGGAACTACTGAGAGTTGTCTTCTGGTAGGGAGTCGTAATTCGAACAAGTACCATCTCGTTACGTGTGCCGTTGTCAAAAGGATCAAGCCGGAAAACAAAGTGTGTTTTTCATCGAAAGAAGATGCGGAGAAACGTGGTTATGTCGCTGGCTGTATCAAATAAATTGGTATTCTCCTTTGCGTTCCTGTCACTTGCCCGATAATGGAAATATGAAATGAAGGAAGAATGAAACTCGCATTCTCCGTTTTTCAGAATAATGTTATAGTGAAGAAAAATAAATAATATATGCATAAAGAAAATCTTAACTACAAGAAGGTATATCTCGTGAGCGTTGTCTCTTTTTTACTCGGCTTCGTTGATGCTTTCTGGATCTATACGCTTTCGACATATTTTTCGGATGTTGCTGGAACAGACAATGTGGGTATTTTTTACCTGACTGCTTTTACTGGTGTATTCATTTCCCTTTTTTATCTACAATTGCTTATTCGACGAATTGGCAGGGCAAGGACACTTTATCTTGCACTCGGATTGTCGATTCTTTTGAGCGTTCTTTTGACACATCTTCCTGCATCAGGGCTTTCTGTTATGATCGTCCTTCTCTTCCTTGTGGCAAATAGTATTGTCTGGGTATCGCTTGATATTTTGCTTGAAGGATTCTCTTCTGATGGGATGGCGGGAAGAATCCGTGGACTTCATTTGACCATTATGAATGCTGGAATTCTTGTCGCACCTTTTCTCGCAGTCAAAGTATTGGATACTTTCCGTTTTGAAGGGATATTTTTTGTAATGAGTGTCGGGTATATGATCGTATTCTTAATTTCACTCCTTGGATTCCGTAATGATAATATGACTTTTCATGAGAGTTTGAAACCGTGGCAGACGTTGCAAAAAATGATGCGTGAGAAAAATCTTTTCTACATATACTGCATTTCCTTCGCTATGGAATTTTTCTATGCTTTGATGATCGTCTATACGCCGATCTATCTCCTCAATCTCGGTTTTTCATGGGATCAAATCGGTATCATTTTCACGATTATGTTAATTCCATTCGTACTTTTGGAGTATCCTCTCGGTAGGATGGCCGACCGGCGTCTGGGGGAAAAAGAATTGCTCATCATAAGTATTATGATAGTTATTTTTTCGACCAGTCTGTTGCCGTTCATTGGTTCGCATAATCTGTGGATATGGGCAGGAGCACTCTTTATGACACGTGTCGGAATCGCCGGTATCGAAGTGTTGCGCGATGCTTATTTCTACAAGCAAATAGATGGAGATGATTCGGATGTCATAGCCTTTTTCCGTACTTCACGACCGGTGGCCAATATCGTTGGAGCAGGCATCGCCGCTCTGGCACTTCTTTTCTGGTCTCTCAAAAGCGTTTTTTTTATCATCGTTGTTGTGATGATTTTCGCCCTCATAATCGCTCTTTTCCTCGAAGATACAGAGAGCGAATTGGAAATCTCGAGGTAGTAAGAGGTGTCGGAAGATCCCTTGTTTGGAGAATGAGTCAAAAAATGTTAAAATAAGGAGGAAATGAGAGGTGCATTTTTTAGGTTTTGTTGTGCTTTAGAAGGGAATCTCAGTCGGGTTTGCTATGAAACAACGAATATCTTGGTGAAGGAGAAGAATAACAAAATGACTGAATTTCTACGGCTCGCAAAAGAGTTGTCGGAGTTCCTCTAATTCTTTGTATGGCTTATCAGATACGTTTGGAACAATTTGAGGGACCGCTTGATCTTCTGTTGTCTCTTATCGAAAAAGAAAAACTTGATATCACGCACGTGAGTCTCGCAAAAGTCGCTGACCAGTATCTGGAATACCTCAAAGGGGAGGAAACTATTACGCTGTACAATCTCGCATCTTTCCTCTCTATCGCGGCCCGCCTTCTTCTTATCAAGTCACGAGCCCTCCTCCCGATTCTTGAATTCAGCGATGAGGAAGAAGAATCGATGGATGACTTGGAAGTTCGTTTGAAAGAATATAAACGCTTTCGTGAAGTAGCCGTGAAGTTGGATGCATTGCTTCATTGTGGTCAAAGTTCTTTTATAAGAGAGGGTTTTTTGGGAGCACAGGTGGTATTTTATCCTCCGAAAGGATTGACTGTTGCGGATTTGCATCTGCATTTCACGAATGTCCTTGGAGAGATTCCCATATTTGAGATATTACCAGAGAAAGAGATACGAGCAATCATCACGCTGGAAGAGAAAATCATCGAATTGAAGCGAACACTGACAGAACGAGCAGAGACTTCTTTCGCAGATTTGATCCATCTGAGTACGGATCGACTCGAAGTAATCGTTTCATTTCTCGCTATTCTTGAAATGGTGAAACAGCGTGTTGTTTCCGTACATCAGGAGAAATTTTTCAGCGACATCCATATAAATCGTTTTGTCTCATAAGAAATATGCTATCCTCACACCTTGTATCAATCTTGGAAACGGTGCTTTTCATAAGCGGTGAACCGCTTGCTTATGCGCGTTTGGCGAAAATCATCGGTACCGATGTGTTGACGGTGACCGCTTTACTTCAGACGCTTACAGAGAAATATGACCGCGATGAGATGTGCGGATTGATGCTTATTATGAAAGATAACAAAGTAACGCTTGCCACCAAGCCGGAAAATACCGCATTCGTTGAGGCGTTGACCAAAAGTTCTCTTCAAGAAAATCTCAGTAAAGCTGCTCTTGAAGTATTGGCTATCGTCGCTTATCGTTCACCAATTTCTCGCGCCGAGATCGAGGCTATCCGTGGTGTCAATTGCAGTTTTACGTTGCGGAATCTTCTGCTCCGCGATCTGATTGAACGGCAAGATAATCCTGATGATCAGAGGGAGTATGTGTATTTCCCGACATTCCGCCTTTTGCAGTCTCTCGGATTGCGAAGTACGGGAGACCTCCCTGATTACCAGGCATTGTCCGTGGACGAACGTTTGAAAATGATTGTAGACTCACCTGAAGCATCACAGATGGAGCAAGAAAACCAAGAAAAAGAAATAAGAAAATAAATATGCGAAAATTGATCGTTTTTTTGACTGCTATCATCATCACCTCTGTTCTTCTTATAGGCAATGGAGCTCATTTTTCTGCACGCGGAGAAAGCTTGTTTCATTTTTTTTCCAGCGAGAAAGGACGTTTTCCCGACTCTTCCAATGGTGGTTTGAACCAAATTGAAATAGTACCCTTCGTCACGGAAGATCGCAGTCTGACAAGCGGATTTGTTCCGGAATTGAAGCTCTACGCTCCGCATCTGAGTATTCCGTCGGCACACGCTTCAGTCATTCTGGATGTCGATTCAGGGAAAATACTTTATGCACAGAATGCCGATATTGAACGACAAATAGCTTCACTCACGAAACTTTTTACCGCAACCATCGTGATGGAACGTATCAAGAATCTCGATGAACTCGTGACGATTGATGCAGAAGCCGTGTATGCGGATGGTACCCGTATCGGCTGTCCACGCTCTGGTTTCTGCAATGGAGAACGTCTCAAAGTAGGGGAACAGCTGGCTGCACGTGATCTTTTGAAAGCGGCGCTAATGAATAGTGCCAATGATTCCGCTATCGCTTTGGGCAAGCACATTGGCAAGACGCAGGATGGTTTCGCGCGTATTATGAATGAGCGAGCCCAAGAACTGGGATTGATACACACGCATTTCTGTACGCCGTCAGGATTGGAACTGGATGGACGCGAATCAGAATGCTATTCCTCTGCACTGGATGTGGCGAAGATCGCCGCGCATGCTTTGGAGTTTCCGAAATTGTGGGAGATTATGCGTTTGGACAAACAGATCATCATTTCTTCTGATGGGAAATGGAGTCACGAGCTTTTCAATACGGATCAACTCCTCGGTCAATTGCCGAATCTTATCGGGACGAAGACTGGATTCACTCCTCTGGCAGGGTATTCTCTTCTGGCGGTAGCGACGGATCAGAGTCAGACGCACAGAGTTGTCGCTGTCTTGCTCGATGATCCGTATCGTTGGCAGAATATCCAATCGATGTTCGGTTGGAGTTTCCAGGCGATTGATTGGAAATAAAAGAACGATAGTATGGATATTCAGATTTCGCAGATACAAAACATTCCGTTGGTGATCAATATCCTCAAAGTTTTTGTGACTGGATTTTTAGCATTCTTCCTGGCATTTTTCCTTACACCACTTTGGACGCATATTTTGTTCAAGTACAGAATCGGTATCAAGATCAAAGAGAAATCCGTCAATGGCGATCAGCTGACATTCGTCAATAAACTCCATGCAGGCAAACAAGGAACGCCGACAATGGGCGGTGTCATCGTGTGGGTAGCGGTGTTTCTGTTGGCACTTTCATCGCATTATATTTTTCCGTTCATCGCAGAGTGGACTGGGGTGAACTTCATCGCACGTTTGGATTTTTTCAGTCGTGCTCAGGTGTGGTTGCCACTTTTTGCGTTGGTGACGGCCGGTGTTTTGGGATTATTCGATGACTATATGAGTGTCCGCGGATGTGGCACCAACAAGGGTGGCGGGATGCGTTTCGCATTTCGTTTCTGGTGGCTTTTCGTGATTGCCGGAGCAGGCGCTTGGTGGTTCTATTCGAAACTCGGCTGGGATCACATTCATATTCCGGCCATTGGTGATTTCTCCATCGGTCTGTGGTATATCCCGCTTTTTATTTTCATCATCCTTTTCACGGCTATTTCTTCCAACGAGACTGATGGTCTAGACGGTCTCGATGGAGGCATACTCCTTACCGCTTTCAGCTCGTTCATACTGATTTCTTTTTTGCAGAATAGAATCGATTTGGCGGCCTTTTGTGCTGCCATTGCCGGAGCGCTTCTGGCTTTTCTTTGGTTCAATATCTATCCCGCACGTTTTTTTATGGGCGATACCGGAGCCATATCGCTCGGTACGACGCTTGGTGTCGTGGCGATGCTCACCAATTCTTCTTTGATTCTTTTTGTCATCGTATTCATCTATGTCCTCGAGTCGGGGAGTGTCGCCATACAATTGTTCAGTAAGCGTTTTTTCAGGCGTAAAGTCTTCCTTGCGGCACCGCTCCATCATCATTTCGAAGCCAAAGGGTGGGTTGAACCGAAGATCGTTATGCGGGCATGGATTTTCACGGCACTCACCGCTTTGATTGGACTTATTATCGGCATTCTCGGTATGGGAAAACTACACCTCTAATTTCTCTGATTGAAAAAAATATGTCATTGAAAAATATCGAACAAGGGAATTTCGAAAATGCTCGCGTTTTGATGAGAGTGGATTTCAATGTCGAATTCAAGAATATAAGCGAAGTGCAGGAACATTTCCGTTTCGATATCGTGAAGAAAACAGTGGATTTCATCCTCGGATCTCCCGGGACGAAATTGGCTCTCTTAACACATTTCGGTCGTCCAGAAGGGAAAGATGCAAATTTTTCTGTGAAACAGATTGTTTCGACGATAGAAACGGCGCTTGGTCGCAAGGTCGTTTTCATTGATGACTGTATCGGCGATACGGTAAAAACGGCACTCGAGAATCTCGCCAGAGGAGAGGTGCTTCTTTTGGAAAATGTGCGTTTTTATGAAGGAGAAGAAAAAAACGATCCACAGTTTGCCGAAAAACTCGCCGAACATTTCACTGTTTTTGTGAATGAGGCGTTCAGTGTCTGTCATAGGGAGCACGCTTCGATTGTCGGCGTACCGAAATTATTGCCGTCGTATGCCGGATTTCATCTTCTCGAAGAGATAGAAAAACTTGATGATGCTACTTCTGCTCCGAAACATCCTGCAGTAGCGATCATCGGTGGAGCGAAAATTGAGACGAAATTGCCTCTCATCCGTATGTTCGAAGAGAAATACGACTGTATCCTCGTCGGAGGAAAAGTCGCCAATGAAGCTATTGATCAGAATATCGTTTTTTCTGAAAAAGTGCTTCTGCCTCAAGATTTCGATTCCTCGCTTCGTCTGGATATCGGACCGAAAACGATCTCTTATTTCATTCAGATCATCAAAGTAGCGAAGACGATCGTGTGGAACGGACCGATGGGGAAATTCGAAGACAAACCGTATGATATCGGTACGGAGGCTATTCTTCAGGCTATCCTCGAAAGTAACGCGTATGTCATCATCGGTGGAGGAGAATCGCTGGCTGTGATCGAGAAAGCAGGCGTGATGAATAAGATCGGGTTCGTTTCTTCGGGAGGCGGAGCGATGCTTGAGTATCTGAGCGGGAAGAAATTGCCAGGTTTGGAAGCGTTGGAGAGCTGAGATATAATAGGAAGAAAAGGATACAAGATAAGTTGTAAGAATTGTCCGCATTATTGATACTTTGTTCTTGCTTCGTTCTTTTCGATTTTCTTTTGGGAGACTTGTTTCCCCAAAGCGGGCATGCCTGCCTGCCGGTAGGCAGGGTTTTTTGCTTAATAGGAGCAAAAAGAGCGAAGGGGAAACAGGAGTGAGTGAAACGGGCTTCGGTGAGCGAGTGTGCTCCCAAAAGAAAATTGGAAGGAACAATCATAAACAACGCTCGAAGATCTAACAGATAAGTGATACAAAATCAAGAATATGGCAAAGATTACTGAGATACGCGGGAGAGAAATCCTGGATTCACGTGGCAATCCGACAGTGGAAGTACGGGTGAAATTGGATGACGGGACTGAAGCGCGTGCCGGCGTGCCGTCAGGAGCATCGACAGGCGCGTTTGAAGCGGTAGAGCTCCGAGATAATGATCCGAATCGTTATGGTGGTTTGGGTGTTTTGAATGTCATAGAACATGTAAACGGAGAACTTGCTCAAGCGGTCATCGGTATGGAAGCGGATGAGCAGAAGGTGTTGGATGAGAGGATGGTCGCTCTTGATGGGACAGAGAATAAGGCTCGTCTCGGTGCCAATGCGATACTCGGTGTGTCGTTGGCTGTTTGTCGGGCTGCTGCCAAGAGCAAGCGTCTGCCTCTGTACGCGCATATCGCGACCCTCCTTTCCAAAAAGAAAAAGACATTCACATTGCCTATACCGATGTTCAATATTCTGAATGGTGGCAAGCACAGCGATTCCGGACTTTCCGTACAAGAATTCAAGATCGTCCCCACCGGAATCAAAGGGTATAAAGAGCAATTACGCGCAGGTACTGAAATTTTTCATACTTTGAAAAAACTGTTGGAACGAGAGCGATTGGCAGTGGGAGTAGGCGATGAAGGGGGTTTCGCTCCGCATTTGGAAAGTCACGCGCAGGCATTGGAGATGATTATCGGGGCTATAACAGAGGCGGGATACACTCCCGGTAAACAAGTATTCATCGGTCTCGATGTGGCTGCCAATTCATTTTATGATGCGAGCGAAGATCAATATGTTCTCAAACCGGAAGGCGTCTCCCTTTCGCGTGAAAGTCTCATCAACGTGTATCGTGAATGGATACAGAAATATTTCGTGGTTTCTATCGAGGACGGACTGCACGAAGAAGATTGGACCGGTTGGGCTTTGATGCAAGAAAAGTTGGGTAAAGAAGAGACTATATGGGGAAAACCGATTTTGTTCATCGGGGATGATCTCTTGGTGACGAATGTGAAACGGCTGAAGAAAGCTATTACGATGCATTCGTGCAATGCTGTCCTCATCAAACTGAACCAGATCGGCACAGTTACGGAAGCGATTGTTTGTATGGAATTGGCAGAGAAGCATAAGATGCAACGTATGATATCGCACCGTTCCGGCGAAACCATTGATGATTTCATTGCGGATTTTGCTGTCGGGACTCATGCAGAATTCATCAAATCAGGATCGCTCTCACGTGGCGAACGTATCGCCAAATATAATCGACTATCGGAAATTTTTGACGTGGTATAATAAAGATGTTTTGTAGAGGAAGGACGCCATCGAGAAATATTCAAAAAGATCATAAGAAATAGACAAAATAAAAATATGTTTTTCACCGCCCCATCGTATAGAATCATCTGTGTCGGGTCGACATCCAAAGATATTTTTTTTCCGACGGATGAAGGTACCATCATAGCGACGCCGGAGGACATCACCTCTCAGCAGAAGATCGCTTTTGAGTTGGGCGGTAAATATCGCGTAGAGAATCGCTATGAGGCTGTGGGTGGTGTGGCGGCCAATGTTTCACACGGCCTTGTCCGTTTCGGTCATCGCGCTGCCTGCTATAGCAAGATAGGTCATGATGAAATAGGAGACTGGATTCTGGATGAATTCAGGCAGGAGAAAGTACCCACAGATCTATTGTTTGTCGATTCTCTTGCAAAAACCGATTTGTCTGCCATCATCGTCCTTACACAAAACGGAGAACGGATCATCTTCCATAATCGTGATGCCAATGAAAAATTGGAGATTATCGACGAAAAATTCAAGGGTACTGAATGGGTTTTCGTCAGTGCTTTGAATGGTGATTGGCGAGGGAATTTGAAGAAGATTCTTCTGCTTAAGGAAAAATATGGTTTCTCTCTCGTGGTCAATCCGGGACAACACAATATCAAAGAAGATGTCTCTGCTGTATCAGAAATGATAGCAGAGAGCGATGTGCTGGTACTGAATAAGGATGAAGCGATCGGACTTATCATACAGGCAAAGAAAGATCTGCCAAAAGAACGTCTCGAGGATGAGCTGTTCTTATTGGAGACTTTGCATCGTGCTGGTGCGAAGATTGTCGGTATGACGGATGGCAAACGAGGTGCTTGGAGTTTCGACGGGAAGGAGTATTGGTTTTGTCCTATACATACGCGAAGTAAGGTAATCGATACGACAGGAGCAGGAGATGCTTTCGGATCCGGATTTCTTTCAGCGCTTTTGGAAGGCCGATCCATCGAATATGGGCTCAAATACGGTATAGCCAATAGCGGAAGTGTCGTGGGTGAATATGGAGCCATCAAAGGTCTTCTCTCACCAGATATTTTGAAGACTTTCTTGAAAGAAATCACTCCTGAGCGTTTAAATTAAAGTTTTCTATGGGAATTTTCTCAAAATTGTCGTGGAACAAAGATGCAGATCTGATTCTTGCTCTTGATATAGGCACCGAGGTAGTGAAAGCCCTCATTTTTCGCGTTGATAAAGACCAGAAACATGGCGTGGTCATCGGAGTAGGACGGGTGCCACAGAAAATCGGCAATATGCAAAGCGGTGCCGTATCGGATATCAGTGGTGTGATACAATCTGCGCGTGAAGCCATCGCGCTGGCCAAAGAGAAAGCGCAGGTGAAACGAGTCGAGAGAAGTATCATCGGTATTGCAGGTGAGCTCGTGAAAGGGACGACGACAACCGTGCATTATGAGCGAGTCAATCCTGAAATGCATATCGGTATTTCCGAGTTGAAGATGATCATTCAGAAGGTTCAAGAGAAAGCATATCAGCGTATCAAGCAACAGCTGACCTGGGAAACAGGACAAGACGATATCGACGTGAAACTTATCAATGCGGCTATCGTGGATGTACGTATCGATGGGTATCATATATTGAATCCGGTCAATTTTCAGGGACGTGATGTTTCGATGAGCGTTTTCAACGCGTATGCACCGATGATTCATCTGGGTGCCTTACAAACGATTGCCGATGAACTCGATTTGGACCTCATTTCCATCGCGGCGGAACCATATGCGGTTGCACGTTCTATCGAGGTAGAGGATATGCTCGATTTCAGTGCTATTTTCATCGACATCGGAGGAGGAACGACAGACATCGCCGTTGTCCGGAATGGTGGTTTGGAAGGGACGAAAATGTTCGCGCTCGGAGGAAGAGCCTTCACCAAACGGTTGGCGCAGGAATTCAATGTGAGTTTCGATGTGGCTGAACAGATGAAAATCGATTATGCTAATGGTCGGTTGAAAAATGAAGATGGTGCTCGTATCGCACTTCTTTACGCGGATGATTGCCGTGTCTGGCTCGGTGGAGTGGAGTTGTCACTTCTGGAATTTGCAGAGACGGATTTATTACCATCACGTATTTTTTTGTGCGGTGGAGGATCGGCATTGCCAGGAATCAAGCAGTCATTGCTTTCTCCAGAATGGGCACAGAAACTTCCTTTCGCCAAACAGCCCCAAGTGGGTTTTTTACAACCGCATGATATCGTTCGGATCGTTGATGCGACCGGCGAACTGAATAATCCCCAGGATATCACCCCGATCGGACTCGCCAACCTCGCTTTATTGGATCATATCGAAGAAGAGAAAATGCTCTCAAGTATTTTGCGGAGGAGCGTGGAATCTCTCGGGAAGAAATAGCAAGAGATTCTGAAGGATCTCGAATAGTTACAAATCATTGAAAATGTTCTAGAATAGAGAGAGGTGCAAAGTGTGTCTTTATTGAATTTTTTAAATTTCTTTCCTTCGTATGTCACAGACCTTCTATATCGAATCCGATGAGGAGATCATCTCTGTCATCGGGCATCTGCGGAAATCTTCTCAGGAAGAGAATATTTTTGTTTTCCCGAAACGTGCTCTTGTATTGCAGAGTATTATCAATCTCCGGCTTTTGGAACGTGAAGCGGGAAAATTAGGAAAGAAAATAATCATCGTCAGTCAGGATGAGGTTGGCAGGATGTTGGCTGAAAAAGCGGGGCTTGAAACAGAAAATTATTCAGAAGATTTTTCTCAAAAATCTTCTTATATGGAACTTACTCCCGCAGGAGCCGAACCTACACAGTTTCTTTCGGGAGGAGGAGCCGTACCGAAAGAAGCGAATATGCCACATCTCGATGCTATCGGAAGTAGTAATTTTTATGTGGCTCAAGAATCGACGTCGGGTACTAAAAGCGTCCCAGCACCTGCTGTTTCATCAGGATCTGGTATGCCTCTCCGTGTACGGAATACTACCCCAGAGAAATTAACCAGCTTGAATTCGAAGCGTTTTGATCAGATGTCCGCACTATCAGGAGGTCAGACTCCCTCTCATACCTCGAATGTCGCGACTTTTCCTGCTCAGTTTTCATTTCTCCCTTCTCAATCATCTCCTCCGAGATTGAAACGTACATCTGAATCAGATCGTAGCGAACGACTAAAGAATTTTTATAGTGGTACGACGAAAGCGACAGCGACTACTCGTTGGGAAGAGGAGCCAAAACCGATACCAAGCACGACCGTCGGTAAGCGGGCACGTATGATTTTTTTCGCTCTTGGGGGGATTTCGCTTTTCTCTCTCGTTACTGTCATTCTTTTCTTCTTCCTCCCGAAAGCAGAGGTGCAGGTGACACCGTATAGGATAGTGCAAACCGTCGATAAAGAATTTGATGGCACAGCTGGCGGGTCTGCCTCGGATGAGAATCCTCTCGCAGTCCGTATCCTTGAGAAGGAAAAAGAAGTTTCTGTGACTGTCGCCACTACCGGCACATCCGGAGGAACGAGTCAAAAAGCGCACGGATCAGTCATTATTTATAACAATTATAGTACGGATTCTCAGTCTCTTGTGGCTACTACTCGATTCGAGACCACGGATGGAAAGATTTTTCGATTGGAGAGTGGTGTGACGGTACCGGCTATGACGACTATCAACGGTAAGCAAGAACCGGGAGCGATCGAGGCACAGGTTATCGCTGATCAGGCGGGAGAAGGGTATAACATCGATGCCACGACATTCACCATTCCTGGATTTAAAGGCGGTCCGAAATATGATAAGTTTTCTGCCAAATCGACCAAGGCGATGGTTGGTGGCGGTAGTAGCGGAATATCCGATGTTGCTATTGTTGCAAAAGTCGACCTGGATACCGCCCTTCGTGAAGCGGAAGGGAAAGCGAAAGAAACATTCTTGAATGAAGTCCGCGACGGATTGACTGAGGAAGAAAAAATATTGGACGACCAAATCGATATTGTCCCGCTTGTTTCGCCTGATCTGCCTTCGGTTGGTACGGTTGCAAATGCCATCGACTATAATGGTTCATTCGCAGTGCGTGCGTTTGTTTTCTCAGAGAAAGTCATCAAAGAAAAAATACAAGACGCGAGTGAGAAAAATATCCAGGGAATACTTTTTCAGCCGATAGCTTCAAGCGTTACGTATGCTGATTCTTCGGCAGACTTTTCTCAGGGAGTGATCCGTATCAGAGCACACGCCCTTGTGACTATGGAATCCGATATTGATGAAGAAAAGCTTCGGGGGATGCTCTTGGGGAAAAATGAAGAAGGTATCAAACAGGTATTGGAGAGTTTCCCGGAAATAAAGAATATCCAGGTGCTGTTTCATCCGGAGTGGTTCGTGTCGAGTATTCCGAATTCTCTTGAGCGGGTTTCTATTGTGACCTTGCCCGGAGAAGACAAGCCGTAAACGTCTTGCCGTGATGTGAAATTATTGATAAGATATTCTTTAAGAAGCATACGATTATGAGAGATGGTACGACCGAGGAAGAAGCGCGTCGACAGACTGAGATACGGAGTTCACAGATGACTTTATTTTCTTTGCAAGCCGATAGAAAGCGTTTGGAACAGAAAAGAAGCGGGGTGCAAGCGGAGATTCGTCGAATACGATTGGAAATCACTCATCTCAAAGCCAGTTTGGAAGAAGAGGAAATCGCTCTGCAGTCGGCTACCAGAGAAGTTGAGCTCATAGATGAGGCAATCGTTCGCGCGAAAAAACATATCAATAGTCTTTGATCTCTTTTTGTTATTTTGTTATGACTCCAGATACATTCAAAAAAATCGTGAAAGCGGTTGTTGAGATGAAGAGGCCACATCTTTCCAGCTTTGATGAATCGAGGTTGAACGAAATAGCACGCAATTACAGTGTTGGACGTACTGATATGGATGCAACCATTGAAGGATTAGAGGCAATCTATAAGGAGAATAATGATATTGACCGTAAAGATTTTGCTAAAATGAGAGAACGCTTGGAACGAAATTAGGGATCTATTTCAGATAACTTGAGTGAACAGTGTATTTATGGAAGATATCAGAGCAGTCTATCTCAATTTCTTCGCACAACGAAAACATACGATTATAGCCTCAGCGCCGCTTGTACCGGAAAATGATTCGACAACACTCTTTACGGGTTCAGGAATGCAACCTATTCTGCCATATCTTTTGGGTACGCCTCATCCACTCGGAGTACGCATCACGGATTCACAGAAATGTTTCCGTGCCCAAGATATCGAAGAAATTGGTGACAATCGTCATACGACTTTTTTTGAGATGCTGGGGAATTGGTCTTTTGGAGATTACTTCAAACAAGAACAAATTACGTGGATGTGGGAGTTTTTGACAGAAGAGATACGGCTTGATCCGAAAAATCTTTATTTCACCTGTTTCCGTGGAAATGAGAATCTTGACATTCCGAAAGATACGCAGTCGGCTCTGCTCTGGCAGAAACTTTTTTTGGAGACAGGAATAGAAGCTGGGATAGGGGAGTATCCGGAGCGTGATGGAATTCGTTTCGGTGAGAAAATATTCTATTATTCTGAGAAGAAGAATTGGTGGAGTCGCTCGGGTGTCCCGGAGGCTATGCCGGAAGGTGAACCAGGCGGTCCTGACACGGAGATGTTTTGGGATTTTGGAGCAGAACGAGGATTACACGAACAATCTCTTTGGAAAGATGAGCCTTGTCACGTGAATTGCGATTGTGGTCGATTTATGGAAATCGGCAACAACGTTTTTATGGAATACAAGAAAACAGCCAATGGGTTCGAGAAGCTGGCTCAGAAAAATGTCGATTTTGGAGGAGGTCTGGAACGACTCATTGCAGCTAAAGGGAATAATCCTGATATGTTTTACGGATATATTTTTGATACACTTCGTCACACTATCGAAGAACTTGCTCAGAAGAAATATGGTGAAGATGAAAAATATACCTATGCTTTTCGGGTAGTGATGGATCATCTGCGTGCAACGACCTTTCTCATCGCGGACGGAGTCTTGCCATCTAATACGGATCAAGGCTATGTCTTACGGAGATTGCTTCGGAGAGCGGTACGGTATGCAGATATGCTTGATATCAAACCACAATCGCTCTCTCTCTGTGTCTCGGCGCTTGTGTCGGAGTACAAGAATGCGTACTCGTATCTTTCAGAGAGAGAACAGGATATCACCTCTGTCATCGATAAGGAAGAATCGAAATTCCGTGAAACATTGACACGTGGTATGAAAGAACTCGAGAAACGCTTGAGTGGAGGGGGGCTGACAGGAAAAGATGTCTTTGAGTTGTTTTCTACATACGGATTTCCTCTTGAGATGACAGAGGAAATAGTGAAAGAGAAAGGTGGAAAAATAAACGAAGAGGAGTTTCGGAGGGAATTCGTGAAGCACCAGGAACTTTCCCGTGCAGGAAGTACAGGGAAATTCAAAGGTGGACTTGCTGATCACAGTGAGATGTCTGTGAAATATCATACCGCTACGCATCTCTTACAACAGGCTTTGAGGGAAGTACTTGGGAAACACGTGTTTCAAAAAGGGAGCAACATCACTCCGGAACGGTTGCGTTTTGATTTTTCACATTCAGAAAAAATGACGGAGGAACAAAAGAAAAAGGTAGAGGAAATCGTCAATCAGAAAATCGCTGAAAAATTAACGGTTACTTTTGAGGATGTGCCCCTTGCTGAGGCGGAGAAACTTGGTGCCATCGGGTTGTTCGAAGAAAAATATGGTGACAAAGTCCGTGTCTACACGATAGGGGATTTCAGTCTTGAGTTCTGTGGCGGTCCTCACGTTGAAAATACTGGTACGCTAGGACATTTTAAGATCATAAAAGAAGAGGCGTGTTCAGCAGGGATCCGTCGTATTAAGGCTGTCCTTGAATAATTTTTGGTGTATAAAAAATTCAAGCCCTACGACGCAGTTGCGAAGTAGGGCTTGGGTATGAGGGATACAGTGAAGTTTGGAAAATCTCAGACAAGTTGTGAGAGAATTTTTAATGCTTCTTGATACCCATCAAGATCAATCCAAACCGGAAGAAAGTGTTCCTCTCTCCCGTTTCGGTTTATTTTTATTTTTTCCTTTCCTGGGAGACGTTTATAGCAGTAAAATCCGCTATGCTCATACCTTCTGAGCAAACGCTCCCTGATGGTAACATAGACACCCGGTACTTCCCGTTCACTCAGATACCCAAGGAGGTACCACAAGAATCGTTTTGAGTTCTGTGATGCCTCTGGTGTACTCACCATCCGTGAAATTTCCACGGCATTTGATTTTACTTCCTCTGGGTTATTGAGAAAGTCTTGCACGGGAAGACGTGATGTCGGAGTCGGAGTGTGCCAGATAAGACGACACCCAGCACCGACTTTTCCGTCGGAACGAGCTGAAAGGATGTAATCACAACGACCGAACAGGTCGTACCCATCGGATTCCATCCCATCAGCACGTACAGGTTCCCATCCAAATTTGACTGAGAACATGTCGTGCCGACGTCTGAAATAGTCGTTGACGAGTTCCGTTTCTTGACTACTTTTTTTCGATCCAGCACGGATGCTGACTGGGTTATAGTCATACTGATATCCACTTCTTCTTTCAGAAGCGATTATGCCTTGGTTTCCATTCATTTCTCACTCCTATGAGCCGCATACTTCCCCGGGAAAGGGGATGCAAAAAAAATGGCTCACCGGGAGCACTTACACTATAAGTGCAAGACAAGCAGAGACAAGCAGAGACAAGCAGAGGAGAGAAGCGTTCGTTGTTAAGGATCGAACGCTCTATTATACTCCTTTGTGAACATCTTGTCAAGATGGCTCAATGAGTATAGTATACCTTTTGCTTATCATAAAGCAAGAAATAGTATTGAGTACCTCTGTAGTTTTTCTGTCTCTCAGACTTTTTATAGAATATGTGCCGTTTGACAGTTTGAGAAGAATACCGTATAGTGAACAAGTATATAAATGACTTACTTTTGGTATATGCTCGCGATTATTAGAACTGGTGGAAAGCAGTACAAAGTTTCCGAAGGACAGAAAGTGAAAATTGAAAAGCTCGAAAAAGAAGTCGGTGATACCGTTTCTTTCGAAGTACTCTTTACCGGTGATGAGAAAGATGTGCAGGTAGGAACTCCAGTTTTGGAGAAGGCCGTTGTGACAGGTAAGGTGATCGCACAAAATCGACACGACAAGGTGAAAGGTATCAAGCACAAAGCCAAAAAGCGGTATCTCGTCCGTTTCGGTCATCGTCAAACCTATACCGAAGTGGAGATTACAAAAATTACCGCTTAGGTTTCTTTTGAAAATTTGAAAGCCCGCATGGATGATACCTTGTGGGCTTTTTTTCACTTCGGAAAGATAGCTTTCCTGTTCCTGGTTATTATTCGAAGTTTTGGCGAAAATTATTCTTTATCCGCACAGGAGGGATGGAAATATTCCCCATTTCCTGTCTCGAACCCTGCCAAGATAACACTTTGGCATCGTGTGCACAACAATTCAACAGGAGGAGCTACAAGACCCTCCTCAATCGCCTCGTAAGGGATGAAATTTTTTCCCTCCATACCTGGCTCAAAAGGTACAAAAGACATTTTTTCTCCTCGGTTGTAAAAAAAATAAAAAGGTACTCACCAGCCACTACATTATATTAATTCCTTGCGATTTGTCAAGGACGCTGTGAGTGTCATTTCGTCGGCGTATTCGATATCACCGCCGGTCGCCATACCACGAGCAATGCGTGTTACTTTGATATGATATGGTTCGAGCTTCTTCTTGATATAGAGAGCGGTCATATCGCCTTCAGTGGTTGGGTTGGTGGCCAAGATGACTTCTTTGATAAAATCGTTTTCCACTCGATGGAGGAGTTCACTGATACGGAGATTACTACTGTTATCATTTTTTCCGCTTTCGAGCAATCCACCCAAGACGTGATAGAGACCGAGATATGTGCCCGTGCGTTCGATAGCGATGACATCGAGAGGTTCTTCGACAAGACAGAGGGTGTCTTGGATACGTTTGGTATCGGCACAAATCATACAGAGTTCGCCCTCAGCGATATGGAAGCAACGCGTACAGCTTTTCAGATGATGGAGCGCCTCAAGGCTTTCCGCGAAACCCTGCAGTTTCTCCTCATCTTGTTTAAAGAGATACAGTACGATGCGTTCAGCCATTTTCGGTCCGACAGATGGAAGGGCGGAAAAATGTGCGATCAGGGATTGAAATACTTTTGGATAATGCATAGAGAGTCTGTTTTATTGTTTGAGCACGTGACAGCTAGCAATCCTTCTAAGAACCAGGAGATTGTTCCAACGGACAATCTCCTTGCGTGGACTTTTTTCAATCCGCCTCAGAAGGCGGAACCGTGCTTGAGAAAAAACTCCAAGCTTCTCAAAAAGATTCTATCTGCACGTACTTCTGATGGAGAATATTCTAATCATTATGGAGTTTTTCGAGTGATTTGAATGTGGTGGCATTTTCGTCGAAGAAGAGCTGGATTTTCCCTACGGGTCCGTTGCGATGTTTGGCGATGATGATATCGGCGATATTTTTGTTTGGAGTGTCGGGTTTTATGCGGTCTTCACGGTAGAGGAACAGTACGACATCAGCGTCCTGTTCGATAGAACCTGATTCACGCAAATCGGAAAGTTTCGGAATCTGATCAGGACGGGATTCGACGGCACGAGAGAGTTGTGAAAGGGCGATGAGTGGGATGTTGAGTTCGCGTGCGAGCTGTTTCAGGCCACGGGATATTTCTGATATTTCCTGGACACGATTGTCTCTCTTACTACTCTGGCTTTCCATCAGTTGGAGATAGTCGACGATGATGAGTCCGAGGTTGTGTTCTGCTTGCAAACGGCGAGCCATCGTGCGCATTTCCATAATATTGAGCGAACCGGAATCATCGATAAAAATAGGGGCTTCTGAAAGCACTCCCATAGCGTCAGAGATACGTTCAAAATCATTATCTTGGCCTTCGCTCGAAAGTTTCCCTGTTCGCAGTTTCCAGAGGTCGACTCCTGCCTGGGAAGCGATCATACGGTCGACCAATTGATCAGAACCCATTTCAAGCGAGAATATGCCCACTGGTACTTTGGAATGAACACCGACTTGGCGGGCGATGTCGAGAGCCAAGGATGTTTTTCCGACAGAAGGCCGAGCAGCGAGAATGATAAGATCAGATTTCTGCAAACCTGCGAGGATAGTATCGAGATCAGAGAAATGTGTCTGTACGCCACGGAAGGTATGATCGCTTTTGTGGAGTTCATCGATGCGATTGAATGCCACTTCGAGAATGGATTTAATCGGGACGAAATCCTGTTTGATATATTTCTGAGAGACGGCAAATATTTTTTGTTCTGCTTCATCGAGAATTTTCTGGACGTCTTCTGATTCGTCATAACCGATTTCGACGATGTCGCTCGCCGCACTGATGAGGCGACGCAAGAGAACTTTCTTCTGAACCACTTTGGCATAATGAACGACATTGGTAGCGGATGGGACAGAGTTCACGAGAGAGGCGAGATAATTCGAACCGCCGACTTTTTCGAGCTTGCCTTTTTCTTCGAGTTTGTTAGCAAGCGACAACACATCGATCGGTTCGCGATCCTCGTAGAGTGCAAGCATCGTTTCGTAGATAAGATTGTGATCATCTTTATAAAAATCACCGGCTTTGAGTAGGTCAGCGATTTTGATAATGGCATCTTTATCGAGCATCAAAGAACCAAGAACGGAAGTTTCGGCCTCGAGGTTGTGTGGGGGAACGCGGAGATGTTCTGCAATTTTTGCCATTGCGGTATGTTTTATCGTGTTTATATTCTATTATACTCGAGTATCGAAGAGAATTCAAATGCGGGATATCTTTTAGAAAGAGGTGCTTCATTGTTGACAACAGAGCCATTTTTGAGTATACCGTGTCCATACTGAATTGCTGGTTCTTTTTTATCACATTTTTGGAGGTTTGATATGCCAGACGAAAGAGTTGAGTTCTTTGGGAATGCTTCAACTATTCAATGTGACATTGATCGTTGGAATGATGCCAATCCAGATGTTTGTGTGGTCAGAAGCAAGATAAAGATGTTTTCTGATGAAGTCGTGGAAATGACAATTTTTTTTGTAAAAAAAGCGAGTGATGTTCTACACAAGAATAATGTAAGTCAATAAGCTTAAACAAGCTTGAACATAATGGGGCAGGAGTACGAATGTACACTGCCCCTTTAATTTTTTTTACAAAGTATTTAGAGTTTTTTGACACGATAGCTTCCTGGAATATCTTCTACTTTGTACCCACGCTCGATGATGAGATCACGCAAGCGATCAGATTCGGCGAAATCCTTTTCGTTACGAGCTTTTTCGCGGGCTTCTGCGAACGCATTGATCTCTTCCGGTATGGTATGTTCTTCTTGTTTCAGACCGAAGAGAAAGAATATCTTTTCGAAAACGAGAGTGAGTGCCGTATGATGTATCAGTTCATTCTTGTCCAAGAGCGTATTTATTTTTTTCGCCAGTTCTAATGTCACTGCCAGCGCTTCCGGCGAGTTGAGATCATCTTGCATTGCTTCGCGTACACGAGTGAGGAAATCTCCGCCATCAAAAGCGGCGTCACTATTTTGTTCTGGAGAGACAGCGGAGAGTTTTTCCGTGACAACAAAAAGCGTCTCCCTGTTTTTCTTCGCCTGTTCCAAGGATTCCCAAGTGAAATTCATCTGACTGCGGTAATGGGTGCTTATGAGGAGCATCCGGAAATCCATCGGGACGAACCCTTTGTCTATGATATCTTCGAGTGTAAAGAAGTTGCCTTTGGATTTGGACATTTTTTCTCCTCCCACGAGTATGTGACGCGTATGCATCCAGTAGTGAACGAAAGGTTTCTCAGTGACGCCTTCGGACTGGACGATTTCTGCTTCGTGATGAGGGAAAATATTGTCTTCGCCACCGGTATGGATATCAAATGTATCACCGAGGTATTCCATACTCATCGCACTGCATTCGATATGCCAACCGGGGTACCCCTCGCTCCATGGTGATGCCCAGTGCATCAGATGTTTTTCCGGCGCTTTAAGCCAGAGGGCGAAGTCCCACGGATTCTTCTTATCGGGATGTTTTTCCAAGCGAGCACCAACTTTCAGATTTGCCAGCGAATTGCCGGAAAGTTTGCCATATTGAGGGAATGTCGTTACATCAAGAAATACATTGCCATTTTTTTCGTAGGCGTGACCTTTTTCAATCAATGTTTCAATAAGGTGAACCATCTGCTTGATATGTGCGGTTGCCCGAGGAAAGTAGTGAGCTGGTTCGATGTTCATCGATGTTTCCGTCTGATGAAAATATGCTTCGTAGAAAAGAGCGATTTCTGTCGGAGTCTTCTCTTCTGCACGGGCTTTCTTTTCGATTTTGTCTTCACCGCTATCGCCCTGAGCAATAGCATCATCGGTGAGATGACCGACATCGGTGATGTTTTTGATCATCCGTACCTCATAGCTAGCGTCTTCGAGGACACGTCTCAGGGTATCAGCGAAAGTAAACGTTCGGATATTACCGATGTGGATGTATCCGTAGACCGTCGGTCCACAGACATACATTCCGACCTTGCCGGGATTGAGAGCCTCGAAAATCTCTTTTTTCTTTGAAAGGGTATTGTAGAGAGCGATCATACTTAGAGCCATTTTTTGATCTTGAAGATCGTAATAGTTACAAGGGAGAGCAGTGCCATAAATCCAGCATGAATCCAAAAGGCGTAAGGATTGTGAGCAAAAGGAATCACCGCGCTCATAGCGAGCATATTGGAGTACACTGTCATTGGCAGAAGAATGGCCGAAAAAATCGTCAGCACTTTCATTGTCAGGTCGAGTTTATTGGAGAGGAGCGAATTGTTGGTAGCCTCGAGAGCTTCGATGGTTTCTTTCTGGCTCTCCAGTATATTCCAGAGGCGGATGTTGGTTCCGATCAAATCTTGGAAATATACTTTTATGTCAGTGGGAATGAACGGATGATTTTTTTGGAGAATGGATTCGAGAATTGAGCGTTGGGGTTTCAGTGTTCGGCGGAAATTGAGGATATCACGTTTGAGAACGGAAATTTCAAACACCATTTCTTTTTCCTTGCCCGCGAAGACTTGCGCTTCGATAGAATCGAGCTTCTCGCTGATATGATTCAGTCGCGGAAAACAAGAATCAAGGAGTATCTCGATCAGATCGTGCAGGAGATGCGTCGGTGTCTTTTCGAGCGATGCTCTCCGTTTGCTGGTGTTTTTTTCGAGAGCCTCGAAGAACTTACCGAGTTGATAGATATTCTGTCGATGACTGGTGATGAGATGATCAGCTGTGAGGATGATATCGAGCTCGCCCGGATACGTCGTCCGGTGTTCCACGTCAAACAGGGGGATATGGATGGAAAGGAACAGACAGTTGTCGTATTGGACGACTTTGGGCTGATACGTAGGCGTGATGAGCTCCTCTACCGCCAGCGGATGGATATTGAAATTCTCCTGCAGATAGGTGATGTCGTCGCTTTTCGGGTTCTCGAAATCGATCCAGGTTATTTTTTTGTGTTGGACAATTCTCATCTTTCTTTATATTAGTTTCTGTTCATTCAGTATATCAAGCAAAGGAAGAATTGACAAAGTCATTATGATAGGACTATGCTTTTGATATGATGAAGAAACTTCTTCTTTCGCTTATTCGATTATATCAGAAAACCCTCTCTTTGGATCATGGGTTTCTGGGTAGGGTGTTTGGAGAGCGATTCTGTCGCTTTTATCCGACGTGTAGCGCCTACACATACGAGGCTATCGAACGGTATGGCGTCATGCGTGGGAGTTTCATCGGACTGAAACGCATCCTGCGTTGCCATCCGTGGAATGAGGGTGGAGTTGACTATATTCCAAAGGAATAGTTATCATTTACAAATAATTGTTTTTTGGCTATATTCTTGATAAGATTAATTTCTTTCACAGTCAAAGGAGATTCTCATGGTTGATTTAAGAGGAAGGATAGATCGCGGGGTTCCCGCGGGGGAAGATGGAACACCAGAGACTTTCGTCTTGTGTGCAAGGAATCAGGGAATAGTTACGATGCTCAAGGAAGCTCAGGCGTTTTATCTTTCTTACGCCTGCAATTCGAATGCGGTCAATAATGTCAGCCGATGCCCGTATCAAAAAGCTTGTTTCGCTCTGCACATGAATATGCTCCGTGACAATGTCAGAAAGATCCTTGAATGGCACAGGAAGAAAGCATCTTTTTTCTTTAAAAACAAAAGGCCTGCAGGCTCACCAGTGACGATAGTCACCGACAAAGGGTAACCTCTCGATGGCTCTTTTTTCTTTTTTATAAGCCACTTTATTTACCATATTAGCACTCTACTTGACAGAGTGCTAATTCCTATTTATAATAGAAACACAGTCAATTATTAAACATCAACTATTGCATATTTCCATCTATGAATGATCGTCAAAAACAATTGCTTTCGGCTATCGTCGAGCTTTATACCAAGATGGCAATACCGGTTGGTTCGCAAGCACTCCTCGATAATTATGATTTTGGTGTGAGTTCTGCGACACTGCGAAGTGATATGGCAATACTTGAGGAAGAGGGTTACCTCTATCAGCCACACGTGTCTGCTGGACGCATTCCGACTGATATTGGATATCGTATCTATGTTGAGGAGATGATGGGGGATCAAGACCTTTCGCGTGAAGACCAGAGACGTCTTCAAAAAGAACTCCTTACTCTCAAAGCAAAACATACACGTCTCGGTCGTACGACAGCCAAACTCCTCTCAGCTCTCTCCGGCAATCTCGCTGTTTCGGGTATCGTGGATCAAGATGAATTCTATGACTTCGGTATGCGAGAGCTCATAGACAATCCTGAATTTCAAGAAATGGATGCTCTGTGTCGGCTCGTAGAAACACTCGATTCACTCGACGAACAAGTAGACGGTATTATGCTCAAACTGAAAGATGATGAGACACGTATCTTCATCGGCAATGAGAATCCCATAGTGGGTATCAATAATTGTTCGATGATTGTGGCGCCGTATCAGACAGAGGAAGGACGAGGGATGCTCGCGATCATCGGCCCGAAACGTATGGATTACGCCAAGAACAAATCTCTCATCGAATATATGAAGAAACTGCTTTCCTCCTCACTCGTCGTTTTCGTCTTTATTCCTCTCTCATAAATTTATGACACAAGAAGGACAAGACAAGGACAAGAAAGAAGAGAAAGAGGAAAAGAAAAAGGAAATGTCAGCGGAAGAGAAACGAAAGGAGTTTGAACTTATAAAAAACAGATTAACCCACTCATCATAATACAATAATCGTATAAAAATATGACGCAAAAAAAACAGCAAAAACCGGATATGGAATCAGAAGAGGATGTGATCGAACCATCTGAGCCGACAGAGATCACAGAAGAAATGGAAGAGCAATCAGAATGGCAAGTAAAGGCAGAAGAATATTTGGCGGATTTGCAAAGAGTGCAAGCAGACTTCGAAAATTACAAGAAGCGTCAGGGAGAATCACAGAGAGATTTACGGGGGATGCTTATAGAGAAACTTGTACTCGATATCGTCCCGGTTCTTGACAATTTTCGTTCTGCCACGATGCACGTACCACCCGAACAGAAAAGTAGCCCGTGGGTTGTCGGCATTCAGTACATCGAGAAACAACTCGAAGATGTGGTGAAGCAAAACGGCGTAGAAGTAATAGAAGCAAATGAAGGTGATACATTTGATCCATCCATACACGAAGCACTGGAGATGAAAAATGAAGAAGTAAAAAGCTCAAATAATGCCCCAGGGAAAGAAGAAGAAAATGAAGAACACACCATAGCGAAAGTTCTCCAAAATGGATTCAAACTCGGAGGCAAAGTCATCAGACCAGCCAAAGTGATTATCAAATAGAGGTTAAACATTAACAATCAAATAAGGGGAGGAGGTGAAAACATATGACACGAAGTATTATTCCATTCCCAGTCCGCGATTTTGACCGATTTTTTGGGGAAGATGCATTGTCTTTCGGAGAGTTTCTCCCAGCCCTTGATATTTATCAAGACAAGGACAATGTCGTTGCCAAACTCGCTCTTCCAGGAGTAGATCCGAAGAAGGTAGACATCACTATCGAAAATGATGTCTTGACGGTCAGTGGTTCGACTGAGGAAAAAGAAGAAGTCAAGCGTGAGGATTATTATCACCGAGAAGTGCGTACTGGCAGTTTCTCTCGTTCGGTAGTACTCCCGATGGCAGTGAAAGGGGACAATACCCAAGCCAAATATGACAAGGGTGTGCTCGTTATCACGATGCCCAAGGAGGAATCCGTTAAACCAAAGAAAATTGCCGTACACGTCAATGAGTAATCCTACTTGAAGCTGTTCTACTTGGCGCCGTAGAACAGCAGAAGAGTAGGGGTACTCGAAAAAAATAAGTTATTAAGTAAGATAATTAAGTAAATAATAATAACTCTATGGCAAAGATATTAGGAATCGATTTGGGGACAACGAACTCGGCGATGGCATTCGTCGAAGGTGGTTCTCCATCAATTATCGAAAACAAAGAAGGCAATCGTACGACACCATCAATGGTGGCCGTATCAAAGACAGGGGAACGATTGGTCGGACTTTTGGCGAAGCGTCAAGGTGTGACCAATCCAGAAAATACACTTTTTTCTGTGAAGCGTCTCATCGGTCGTCATTTCGGTGACGATGAAGTGAAGCGTGATATGAAAACGCTTCCCTACAAAATCGTTCAATCAGGCGAAGGCGTGAAAATCGTGATGGGGGGGAAAGAATACTCTCCACAAGAAATCTCCGCTACGATTTTGAGTAAGCTTAAAGCAGATGCTGAAGAAAAACTGGGTGAGAAAATCACCGATGCGGTCATCACCGTACCTGCGTACTTCGATGATTCACAACGCAAGGCAACCAAAGAAGCAGGTGAAATCGCCGGTTTCAATGTCCGTCGCATCATCAATGAACCGACAGCTGCCGCTCTCGCCTATGGTTTCAATAAAAAGAAAGATGAGAAGATTGCGGTCTATGACTTAGGTGGTGGGACATTTGATATCTCTATTCTCGAAGTAGCCGAAGATACGGTCGAAGTGAAATCAACCAATGGTGATACACACCTCGGAGGTGATGACTTTGATCAGAGAATCATCCACTGGATTTTGGATGAATTCAAGAAGCAAGAAGGTATCGATCTTTCCAAAGATCCTCTCTCACTTCAGAGAATCAAGGAAGCTGCAGAGAAAGCAAAAATTGAACTTTCGACAGCCAACGAAACGGAAATCAATCAACCATTTATCACGGCTGATGCATCTGGTCCGAAGCATATGCTCATCAAACTCACTCGTTCCAAGCTCGAAGAACTGGTTGGTGATCTCGTTACGGCTTCATTTGAACCGGTGAAAAAGGCTCTTGCTGATGCTAAGCTCGATGTGAAGGATATCAGCGAAGTGGTACTGGTCGGTGGTATGACCCGTATGCCACTCGTGCTTGCTGAAGTAGAAAAGTTCTTTGGTAAGAAACCAAATATTACCGTAAACCCTGATGAAGTGGTAGCGCTCGGTGCTGCTATTCAGGGAGGTGTTCTCGAAGGATCAGTGAAAGATGTGCTTCTCCTTGATGTCACCCCGCTCACTTTCGGTATCGAAACTATGGGAGGTGTGCGTACGCCACTCATCGATCGCAATACTACGGTACCAGTTTCTCGTTCACAGGTGTTTTCAACTGCATCTGACAATCAGCCATCAGTTCAGATTCATGTCCTCCAAGGTGAGCGCGAAATGGCAAGTGATAATAAATCTCTCGGACAATTCATTCTGGATGGCATTATGCCAGCACCACGTGGCATTCCGCAGATTGAAGTGACGTTTGACATTGATGCCTCTGGTATCCTCACGGTGTCTGCGAAAGACAAAGCGACGGGTAAGAGTCAGAACATCCGTATCGAATCATCGACCGGACTTTCCAAAGATGAAATTGAACGAATGAAGAAAGATGCCGAGATGCATGCCGAAGAAGATAAGAAAAAGAAAGACCTCATCGAAGCTCGTAATATGGCCGACTCTCTCTCCTACACGACTGAAAAGTCGATGAAGGATGCGGGTGACAAGATCACTCTCGAAGAGAAGAAACCAGTTGAAGAAGCTATCACCGAACTCAACAAAGTAAAGAACGGTGATGACCTCGATGCAATTAAGAAAGCGACTGAAGTCCTTTCTCAAGCTGCTCAGAAAATTGGTGAGAAACTCTACAAAGCTGCGCAGGAAACTGAACAAGCCAAGCAAGGTGCTACTGGCGAAGCCAAACCAGAAGGTGAAGCAGGTACGACCGAAGCTCCGAAAGAAGCCGAAACCGAACCTGCCTCTGAGGCCAAGGCTGAAGAGAAGCCAGCAGACGAAGAAAAGAAATAAGAGTAGACTAAGAGCGGAGGGTTTTCCCTTCGCTCTTAGTTTAGAGCTCTGATAAATAAAAAAACGGTGGCTAAGGTATGAGAAAATAAAAATCCCGTATGAGGGGTTTTTTCGAGTGTGTGCTAGAATATTGAAATAACGGGTATTCACCCCAGGGCAAGCCATGGATCTAATCCCTCCGTTCGAAGCACAGATAGCGTATATCGTGCAATTTCTTTATCGTAAATTTTTAATTTTATTTTTATGACAGAACAACAATCACATCAGCGACAAATGCAGATCAAAGCAAGTGATGAAACCTTAAAGGGAGTTTATGCAAATACGATGCAAGTGTTTCATACCAAGCAAGAATTTGTTTTGGATTTTATGAATACATTCCCACCGGCAGGTACACTCAATGCTCGCGTTATCATCTCGCCTGCTCATCTCAAACAAATCATCGCGGTACTTGTAGAAAACCTCAATAAATACGAAGGAAACTTTGGAAAAGTAGAAGCCTCTGAAGCCCTATCGAATACCATCGGTTTTCAAGCATAAACAACAAATGGTATGTACGAAGAATTTCTAGGCAAAAAGGATGAAGGAAATATCGGAAGAGAGACAGCAGATGAGGTCATTGCTCACATGCAGGAACTACTCGATGACAATTTCTACGATGAAGAAGCTTGAGATGAGGCCATAGCAATGCTCAATAAAGCTCGACTGTCGACAGAAGATACTCAAGCGATAGCGCAAATAGATGTCCTTCTCGAGGACATCGAAACTCAGTACAGAGATGATATATGAATAATAAGTTCTTAATGTGAAAAGTTTGTTCGTTTGTCTGAAATGAAGCAGGGTACCATACAACGTATGGAAATACAATCTGTACAATTCATGAAGGGAGTCATCGGTTCAGAAGGACTTCCGAAACCTTCACTACCTGTGGTGGCTTTTTTTGGGCGTTCCAATGTGGGGAAATCCAATGTCATCAATTCTCTCGTGCGACAAAAAGAAATGGCACGTTCGAGTTCGTCAGCCGGCCGAACGACAGAAATCAACTATTATCTCGTAAATGATATTTGGTACCTCGTCGATTTGCCGGGTTACGGTTATGCCAATCGTCCAGCAGAAGTACGAGCCAAACTCGAGAAACATCTCTCCTGGTACGCTGGAGCAGAAGAAGTGGATTTCCTCTGGGTAGTGCTCATTGTTGATGCAGAAATAGGCGCCAAAAATTCAGACAAGAAAACATTCGAACTTTTCCGTGAATATGGGCGGAACGTTGTTATTCTCGCCAACAAGGCTGACAAAGGCGGTCGCAACGATATGGTAAAAAGCATTCAGAAACTTCGAACGGAATTTCCCGATTGTCCTATCATCCGTTACTCGGCCAAGACAGGCGAGGGGAGAAGCGAACTTCTGCAAACATTGTGGCCGGCAGAAAAAAATGAGAAGAATATATATTGTCGTGTGTGAGAAAAAAGCCCTCGTGAGAGAGCTTTTTCATTATTTGTTCTTTCTGTTCACTCTAGCGTAAAGATTTTACGACAAAAATCAGAACAATAGCACCGATCAGCGCGACAACGAAAGTATACTCTAAAAATTGAAATAAGCCAATAAATAAAATAGCAAAACCGCCATATGTGTGTACATATTACCCTAGCAACAGACATATCATACTGATCACATCGTTCGTAAACAACGATGATTGATATTTCTCTCATTTGGAGGTATACTCTATGGACACTTATGGAAGAAACAGCACTGCCATCAAAAGATACCCAGGTGAACCCGAAGAAGCAGGTTGTTGGGCAGGCAACCATCAAAGTCTGTCTGCACGAGAAATGCTGTCAGAAAGGGGCGGAGGATATCTACAAGAATCTCAAAGAAGCCTTGACGAAAGAAGAGGCGGTTGTTTTGCCTGTTTATGAATGCTTCGGATTCTGCAAGGATGGATCCAATATCGCTATCAATGACAATATCGTCAAAGGTGTTCGTCCTTTCACAGCTGTCGAGTTGGTGCGGAGAGAACTCGACAATCCATCGTGTAAGGCTGATGGTCTCGGATCGAAAAGCATCGATACTCTTGATGATATCCTTGAGAATATAGAAAAATTGTAGAGTGAAATGAAAACCCGCCCACATCGTTTCACGAAGTGTTTCGGGCAGGGTTGTAAAAAGAAGGCCTTTGTGATAGCTTATCATATCAATCGGTAATAAGCCTTTTGGAAGACGTATGAAACGAAGTAAGGCCTTTTTTGTCGCTACTATCAAGAATAATCGCAAGAGAATGCTTGCGACTTTTGAACAGGCCAAAAAACAGACAAGACAACTTTTAGAGAATAACTCTCAGATGCGAAGAAGTATTTCCTCTCTGAGGGGGAATGATGTTTTGAAAAAATTCGTAGGTTTCTTGGAAACCTTGCTTCCAAAGGTGAAGAAGCTCTATGTCGACGGTATCATACGGCTCGGTGCATTCTTTCCAAAAGATATCGAGATTTCTTCATTCATCCGAAAGATACCGGAAAACACCGGGCGTTTCTCCTCTGAAACATACTCGAAATTCGTGGTACGGGGCGAGTACACGAAACGCAGTCTGATAGTCCTCTTCGCAGTGGCTTTCTCTCTCGGCATAGCGATCAAAGCTATCGCAGTACAGGGCGTTACTATCGGCTTCGAAGATTATACGCTTGCACCGCACGAGACTTTGTATGATATCAATCTTTTACAACAAGAAATTATCGACCGAGGAGATGTTCTCTCACGGAACAGCCTGCTAGAAGGTGGAGTGTGTCAGGACGCGGAATAAATAATAACGATACGATTGTACTGTCTATGAATACTTTTTACTCAGAAGAGAACGCATCGGAGAAGAAAGGGAGCGTGAAGGTGAAAAACATTTCTGCTCTTGCTATTCTTCTTTTCGGATTGTTTATTGGAAGTCTTTTTGTCGACTTCGTTCAACTGATGATGGGGAGAGGATTTTCTCGGAGCGTCGTGAAGCAGTACGATCTCCTCCAAACAGGAGGGAAAGTATGGGTGGCGTACGGTGAACCGAAAGTGAACGTCCAGATAGTCACAGATGATACTTGTACCGAGTGTGATCCGAGTGAAGCCTTGGTGTGGTTGCGACGTGTGATGCCGACTATCGAAGCTTCCCCGATCGAGAGCACTTCTGATACAGGAAAATTGCTGATTGAACGGTTTGGCATAGTTTCCCTTCCTGCCCTCATATTTTCTGAGAGTGTGACCGATACTGATTTCTATGCGCAGGCATCGAGTTTGTTTGCCATAGAAAACGGGAAATATTTCTTCGATATGGGGAAAATAGGTCTTCCGGTCGGAAAATATTTGAAATTGCCTGAAGTGGGAGATGACGATATCACGAGCGGTCCGAAGGATGCCAAAGTGAGGATTATCGAATTCTCAGACTTTCAGTGCACCTATTGCAAGACGTTCCAATCCGATCTGAATACTGTCCTGAAAGGATACGCCGGTACAGTATTGTTTGTCTACAAACATCTCCCACTTTCACTTCATCTGCAAGCGAACAATGCCGCTCTCGCAGCATCGTGCGCCGATGAACAGGGGAAATTCCAAGTCTATGCGGACAATCTTTTCGCACGACAGGATGAATGGGGGAAGACAACCGGCACACAAAAATTCAAGGATTATTCCTGGCGATTCGGCCTTGATGGAAGAGCGTTCGCGAAATGCCTCGACACGAAAAAATATCAGGAGAAGGTGAACGCTGACAAATCAGAAGCCGAGAACTTCTTCATCACTGGTACCCCCGGAACGTTCATAAACGGTACATTCCTCTCCGGTGCGATAGGAAAAGATGCCCTGAAGCAAGTGATTGATGCGGAACTTGCCAAGTAGTGTCTTTATGAAAGAGGATGGGGTTTGTTTGATGTTTGTATTTTTTTCCTGTACACTGAAAAATGTTGAGTATTTTCGCCGATGTAGCTCATCAGTTGGCAGAGCGACGTACTTCCTCCAAAGGCGGATAAACTCCACGCGTAAGGTAAGATCTATAACAAAAGCCGATGTAGCTCAGTTGGCAGAGCGACGCACTCGTAACGCGTAGGTCATCAGTTCGATTCTGATCATCGGCTCCATTGTTATTTCGATAGGACGGACTTTCCCTCGGCCCGTTTTTTCTTTTAGAGAAATCAGAATTATGGTATACTGAAAAACGTATGAATATGATGCAAGAAAAAATAGTGGTTCTTCGACAAAAACTCCTGCAGTTGCAGGACTATCTTTGACTCTGGAAAGAAAGCGGTTCGCATAAAAGATCTCAGAGCAGAGAGCGAACAGCCGGGTTTTTGGAATGATCCGAAAACAGCCGGTCAGAGTATGCGGGAATTAGAGGCTTTGCAGAATGAGCAGATTTCTTTCCAGAATTTAGAAAAAAGAGTGTTTGATCTCGAAGGCCTCGCTGATTTGGAAGACCTCCAACCTGAAGATGCCATCGAGCTTGAAAAAGAATACGCGGAGATAGAGAAGACCTTCGGAGAATGGGAGCTCAAAACGCTTCTCGGAGGTGAATATGACGCTGGAAATGCCCTCCTAACCGTCAGAAGTGGTGCCGGCGGTGTCGATGCTCAGGACTGGGCAGAGATGCTCCTCCGTATATATGTCAACTATGCTGAGAAACAAGAATGGAAGACGCGCCTGCTCGATGAGTCACGCGGTACGGAAGCTGGTATAAAAAGTGCTACTATAGAGATAGTCGGCTCGTATGCCTATGGATATCTGCACGGAGAGGCTGGCATTCATCGTCTCGTGCGACTCTCGCCGTTCAATGCGAACAGTCTGCGACAAACATCATTCGCTTCCATAGAGGTGATGCCGATCATCGACGACAAGGAAATGATACCTCTCAAGCCGGATGAACTCCGTATCGATACCTACCGTTCATCAGGTGCCGGCGGTCAGAATGTCAATAAGACGGAAAGTGCTGTGCGTGTCACGCATATTCCGACGGGTCTCGTTGTAGCCTGTCAGAGCGAACGTTCCCAGCTCCAAAACAAAGAAGAAGCGATGAAAATGCTCCGTTCCAAGATGGCGCAGAAACACATAGAAGAACAAGCGGAAGCGAAGAGGAAACTGCGGGGTGATTTCAAAAGCGCCGCATGGGGAAATCAAATTCGTTCGTACGTCATCCATCCCTATACTCTTGTCAAAGATCATCGTACCGGTACAGAAACAAGCGATACAGGAAAAGTCCTTGGTGGAGATTTGCAAACTTTTATTGAAAGCGAACTTCGATATCTCCAGTCACATTGATAAAAAAATCTTAATAAAGATAAAAATATGTCAGACGTTCAGCCCATCATTCGTTTCGAAAATGTCGCCAAAATATTTCCCGGGAATGTTATGGTGCTTGATAATATCAACATAGTCTTTCGGCCGGGGGAATTCGTTTCTCTCGTCGGCGCGAGTGGTGCGGGCAAATCGACCCTCCTCAAACTTATCTATGCCGAAGAAGTGCCGACGCAAGGAGAGGTCTATTTCAATGAACGACCGGTAGGGAAGATCAACCGCAAGCATCTGCCATTTTTCCGTCGTGATATCGGCACTGTCTTTCAGGATTATAAATTGCTCCCACAGAGGACTGTTTTCGAGAACGTCGCTTATGCGCTGGAAGTCGATGGCAGAAGCACGACTGAAATCAATGAAGAGGTGCCGGAAATCCTCGAAATCGTTGGGCTCGGTGATAAAACGCACAAATTTCCGAAACAGCTTTCCGGTGGTGAACAGCAACGCGTTTCACTCGCACGTGCTCTCATCCATCGTCCAAAGGTGATCATCGCCGATGAACCGACCGGCAATCTTGATCCTGTCTCGGCCGATGAAATTATCCAACTTCTGCTCGAAATCAATTCATTTGGTACAACCGTCCTCCTCGCCACTCACAATAAGGGCATCGTTGACAAGATCGGTAGACGTGTCGTTCTGATCAGTAAAGGTCAGATTATACACGACCAAAACAAGGGTAAATACATTTTAAGTTAAAAAAAATAGTATGAAAATGCTTAAACTGTGGCGTACTTTCAAAGAAGGGAAAGAAAACTTCATCCGTAACGGCTGGTTGACGTTCGCGACGGTCAGCATACTTTCTCTTTCACTTTTTATTGTCAGTCTTTCATTTTTGCTCGGGATGACATCACAGCTCATTTTGCAGAATATGCGTGAGAAGGTGAGTGTGAGCGTTTCTTTCAACCCCGATGTCACGGAAGAGAGGATCCTCGCCATACAGAAGGAACTGACGACATACAAAAAAGAAATCGCCTCAGTCGAATACGTTTCACGCGATGCGGCATTGGAACAGTTCCTCGCTGAGAGCGGTAATGATCCTACCATCGCTCAAGCCATTAAAGAAATCGGAGAAAATCCGCTGTTTGCTTCGCTGGTCATCAGAGCCGTCAAACCGGATGATTACCCACTCATTGTGAGTGAGATTCAGAAATCGACATTCCAGAACGATATCAGCCGTATCAATTATGAGAAAAACAAGAAGATTTTCGAGCGTCTCGATCGTATCAACAAAATGACAGGGAAAACCGGATTGGCTCTCGGTGCTATCTTCATCTTTGTCGCCATTCTCATCACATTCAATACCATCCGTATCACGATATATTCTCATCGTCAGGAATTCGAAGTGATGCGTCTCGTGGGTGCTTCCAATATCTATGTCCGTATGCCATTCATTTTTGAGGGCGCGCTCTATGGTCTGGTGGCGGCTCTGGTGACAGTAGTTCTGCTCTACGGAATAGCCTACTACATCGCACCGTTCACGAACGGGGCGATGGCACAGGGAAACTTTATGAATTTTTACCTCAATTCTTTCTGGTATCTTTTCGGCGGACTGATACTGCTCGGTATCACGCTTGGTGTCGTCTCCAGCACCATCGCCATCCGCCGTTATCTCAAATCCTGAAAGCCTTCTTCAGGAACTTTTTCCTCTCTTGACGTGATGATGTTTTTGTTGTACTTTTAACTGTCTTGTTATTTACCAATTTTTTCAATTTTTCTCTGGAAGGAGACTGCTATGCTTTCTTGTGTAATAGACATACTCAGACGGCATCAAGAAGATCCTGGGTTGTTTGAGAAAGTGGTTCGGGGTGTGTTTGCGTATGGCAGTCCACAGATGCAACTTATGGCAGACGCGCGCCTCATAGCCACGGAGGCTCATCGTTTCGATACACGCCACAGTGGCGAGGCATATGTCCATCATGCTGAATTGGTTACGGTTATCGATATGGAGTATCTTGGATGTACTGACCCTACTGAGCTTGGTGCTTGTCTCACTCATGATGTTGGCGAGGATCATGGGGATCAGTGGCCGATTTATCGGATCCGTGAAAAACTCGGCAAAGAAGTGGCTGAGACCGATGACTGGGTGAATCGACGGCGGTTTGATTATGTGGGAGACAAACAGGAAGCTAATCGTCTTTTTTTCCACAACTTATTGTTTGTAGCACCACTACGTCCCATTCGGGTTAAGCTGTGTGATCAGCTTCACAATGGGCTGACACCATGGAATTTGGCCGACAAAGAATGGGTTGGATGTAGAGTCCACGACCTTCGGGAATACTACATCCCTTTGGCCAGAAAAGTAGGAGTTCTCTATCGAGAGCTTATAGAAGTGACAAGTGCTTTGGAAAGCGGTGTCTGCCTCCTCCCAGCGGTTTCGGAGGCTTGAGAATGATTGTACATTAACGAACACCGCGGATAATTATAACAATAATTGTCCGCGGTTTTCTCTTGAATAAAATGGGAACATAGCGTAGAATAGGGGAGTGTTTTGAATAACGATAGACGGCTTAAGTTTTTTCTTTAAGCTAAAAAGCTAACAGCTAATGAAGCTACAAGCTGATTATTGGGGTGTGGCCAAGTGGTAAGGCAATAGGTTCTGGTCCTATGATCCTAGGTTCGAATCCTAGCACCCCAGCCAAGTTTCAGAATTCGTTTTTTCGCCAAAATGCGGAGCGTCGCAAAGCGACGCGACGGGGGTTTCCGCCAGAATTCGCCAAGGGTTTTTGAAATCCAAAAGAAGCGAGCGGAACGCGAGGCGGGGGTTCGAGCCAATCTTTTTAAGAAAATCTCTTTTGTCTTCGAGATTTTCTTCGGAAGCGATAATTAGGGCTTGGTTACTGTCTAAAATGAATTGTTTAGAAAGTTCGAGCCAGCGATTGCCTTTTCGTTCAAAATCTTTCAATTTCTCTGAAAAATCAATCTTTTGGTTGAGGAGCTTTTGCTTCTTTGCGATATACTCCTCGCTCGTAATAGTGCTGTCCAAATGAGCATCAAGAAGCCTGTCGAGCGTCTCCTCAACACTTTTGATTTGATTTTTCAGATTTTGAACGAAAAGGGCGTCAGAGTGAAAACTGCTCGCTTGCTCCTTTTCCAGTTCAGCGAGCATGAATTCTTTCCACTCGGACGACAAAGAAACTTTTTTGATAATATGATCAGCTTGTTCGGCGAGGAATTCTTCGCGGATATATTTTTGTGTGCAGACACCTTTCTTTTTAGTACAACGATAGTAGGTATGACCTCGTTTCCTAGTCAATACCTTTGCATCACTTGAGAGGGCGTTTGATAATCAATTCCCATATGGAGTCTTTCTTCATTGTAGTAAGGAAGATACGTTTTCAAAGCCTTCTTCAGTGTCTTGAGACCATG
>Ga0210044_10001173_pt1 | contig 39673 bp, 39 predicted proteins | sample CryGey13umfilter_2_FD_183959 | JGI IMG/M metagenome (GOLD analysis project Ga0210044, IMG submission 183959) | Groundwater microbial communities from aquifer in Utah, USA - Crystal Geyser 4/9/14 3 um filter (SPAdes) (version 2) | ecosystem: Environmental > Aquatic > Deep subsurface >... | reverse complement strand
ATCTGTTCGCCACGATGCAGGCGGAGCCCAACAAGATCTTCATCGCCCGCGTCACGCGCATCCCACATCGACTGTTCCTCCTCCACGACCAGAGCACGGTCTGGCGCGTTTCGGGGCGCGCAGATCGAGCATCGCACGGAGCGCAGGCAGATCAGCGCCGTGGATCACGATCTGCTGCACAACCTGTTCTGGGTCGTCTGCGACCACCGCGAGCGCCTGGTGCTGGACCGGCAGATCTACGACCAGGTGTTCGAACCGCTGGTCAGCACCTTCTGCGGCAACCCCTTCGTCGATCCAGAAGGCATGGATCGCACACTGGGCCGCTTCGCCCAGACCGTGCGACAGGCCAAGGTGCACACCGGCGTGATCCGCACCCAGCTCGCGCGGCCGGACTACGAGTTCATCGGACCGGACCATGCCGCGACGGACATCAGCACCTTCCTGCTCGACGACGAGGAGGTCAACGCGCGGTTTCAGCGTCACAAGGACCGGGTGCAGGAGGCGATCCAGCGCCACTATGGGGGCATCCTGCCCGCCGGCGGCAACCTGCCGGTGAAGCTCGAGGGCTCCAACCTGCTGCTGCTGGAGACCTACGAGAGCACGCGCGTCAGCTTCCTCGACGAACAGGACCGCGCGTTCTGGATCGCCGACAGCGAGGAGCGCACAGAGGTCGAGCCCCACGAGGGGTTCACCCCGGCCATCGCCCTGCCCGAGGTGCTGGACGCGATCCGCGACATCGTGGTCAACCCGGACCATGAGCTGGATCTGGACGGCCTGGAGGTGGACTTCGGCGTGTTCAAGCCCGTCCAGCACAGGAACAGCCTCGAGGAGCTGGCGTACCAGATCCTGCTGGTCAACGGGGTGATCACCCTCGGGTCGTCCGAGACCGAGCTGGCCCGGTTCCCGGGCGAGGTGCGCAAGGCGCACCACGTGGCTCGCCGGATCCAGGATCGGCGTGCGGCCCGGCGGGGCGACTGAGGGCTGCGCCGCCTGGCGTTCCTCCTGCAGTCTGATACACCTGATCCATGCGCGCGTTGCTGTTGCTGGCCATGCTGCTGTGCCCCGACCTGGCCCGTGGGGGTGTTCCCCCGCCCGGGCAGGGCGTCTCCGCGGACGAGGAGGCTCGGATCCTGCGCACCATCGGCCAGCGCACCCGGCGGTTCATGGCCCGCCACGACGGGATCGCTGACCAGCGGCGGGTGCTGACCAGCGAATACGACGCGTCCAGCGGTCTGCTGCTCAAGACCACCCTGACCGAGCAGGACGTCGTGCACCACTTCTACACACGTCCCGATCTGACCATCCGTCGCTGCGTGATCGACGGCCGGCCGCTCCCACCGAAACGCTGCATCGACGAGCATCAGCGCATGCTGCCCCACATCCCGGTCTTTGACCGCCACGGCCCACAGAACTACCAGCTCCGCGTGGGCGGCACCACCACGGTGGATGGCCAGCTCTGCTACCGGGTCATTGTGCACCCCCGAAAGAACACACCACGCCACTTCAAGGGTCAGCTGCTGTTTCGCGTCCGGGACCTGCTGCTGCTGCGCATGGAGGGGACCGTGGCGAAGCTGCCCTTCCCCGTGACCCACCTGGTGCTCAAGCTGACCTTTCGCAAGTACAACGAGGATCTGGTGGCCGTGTCCCGGGGCTACATCGACGTCTGGATCCACGTCCCCCTGGTGCTCCGGCGTCGCATCGTCACGCGCTACACGGCCCACGGCCAACGGGCGGTTGCGCGACCTCCTTGACCGGCGCCGGGCGGCACATTAGGTTCGAGCGCGATGCAGTCCGACACACGACCCATCGGCATGCTGGACAGCGGAGTTGGGGGCATCTCCATTCTGCGTGAGGTCCAGCGCCAGCTGCCGGGTGCGGATGTGCTGTACTTCGCCGACCAGGGGCACGTGCCCTACGGTCCTCGGGACAAGCGGCAGATCCGACGCTTCACCGCGGGCATCGTGCGATTCTTCCTCGAGCGACGGGTGAAGGTCGTGGTCATCGCCTGTAACGCCGCCTCCGCTGCCGCGCTGTACCATGTCAGGGCACAGTTCCCGGACGTGGACTTCGTGGGCATGGAGCCGGCCGTCAAGCCAGCCGCCGAGAAGACCCGCGCCCAGGCCATCGGCGTGCTCACCACGTCAGCCACGTTCCAGGGGGAGCTGTTCGCCACCGTCGTGGACCGCTTCGCCCGGGACGTCAAGGTGGTGACCCAGGTCTGCCCGGAGTTCGTGACCCTGGTGGAGGCCGGAGAGCTGGACTCGCCACACACACACGAGGTGGCACAGGACTATCTTCACCCGGTGCTGCAAGCCGGGGTCGACCAGCTGGTCCTGGGCTGCACCCACTTTCCGTTCCTCACCCCGGTGATCTCGGCCATCGCCGGAGACGGCGTGGCCATCGTCGATCCCAGCGCCGCCGTGGCACGCCAGGCCAGCCGGGTGATCGGCGGCTCCTTCGACTCCAGCGAGGTGGGTCAGACATGCTTCTTCACCAGCGGCGACCCGGCGAGGCTCTGCGCCCTCGCGGGACGACTGCTGGGGAGCGTCATCCCCCGGGCGCAGGTGCGGGGCGTGCGGTGGGTGGACGACGACCTGGTGGAGCTGGCCAGATAGCCCGGGGGGGCCGCAAGCTGGCCCTGCCGCCTCCGTCCATGGATATCGACTAGTTGAACTGAATCTCGCCGCATCTCGCGCCTTCGGGCCGCGCCTCAGTCACATCCGGCGTGGTGGGGCTCTATTCAGTTAGAACCCGCCGGGGCGCCTCCGAGGCACCCACCGACACCGCCGATAGCCAAACATAAGGAGCAAGCCATGATTCGTAGATCCCTCGTCCTGATTGTGCTGGTGCAGGGCCTGCTGGCCTGTGGGGTCGCCCCCGAGGAGGAGCTCGCCTGGGAGCAGACCGGGGTCGACTCCCGGGAGAGCGCGCTGCTCAAGCTCAAGCTGAAATCGTCCAAGATCGTCATCACCGGCACCGCGGGGGCGGACACGGCGTCGGTGGACTACCACCCCTACCTGCCAGACACGGCGATCGTGACGCTCAACGGGGTGAGTTACCTCAAGGGGCTGGCAGACCTTTACAACCCCGCCATCGACGGGATCATCTTCTCCGGCGACGACGGCAACGACACCTTCACCAACAACACCGCGCTGCCCTGCGTCGCGCACGGCGGCGACGGCAACGACGTGCTGAGGGGCGGCTCGGCCGCCGACACGCTCGATGGGGACGCCGGCAACGACCTGCTCTATGGCAACGACGGCGACGATCTGATCAACGGCGGCGCGGGCAACGACGTCATCAACGGCGGCAACGGCATGGACACCATCATCACGGTTGGCCTCGGGGTTGACGCGATCTTCGGCGGCTACCAGTGGGACTCCTTCTGGGTCGACAGCGGCGACACGATCTACGACGCCTCGAGCAACGAGCTGAGCCTGGGCCACGTACACGTCATCTCCGCCTTCCACCACATCAGCTACAACGGCGGCGCCACCTCCACCCCGGTGGGCCTCGACCCGCTGGGCGAGGTCCTGGGGGACGCGCTCCCCATCACCTTTTCTGGCGTCAACATCGTCGACTTCGGCAACAAGCCGCTCTTCGGCCCCGCCGGCCCCAACAAGGACGACATCTTCCAGGGCGCGGTGGGCGACTGCTACTTCCTGGCGGCGCTGTCGGCCATCGCCGACAGCGATCCGGCGCGCATCCGCAACATGGTGGTGGCGCTGGGAGACGGCACCTTCGCGGTGCGCTTCCACAGCGCGGGCACGCCCGTCTACGTGCGCGTCAACGCGCGGCTGTGGGCCAACGATCTGACCGGTGAGCCGACATACGCCGGCCTGGGGAGCGGGGGTGCGCTGTGGGTGCCGATCGTCGAGAAGGCCTACACCTTCATGCGGCGCGACCAGGGCAGGTATGCCTCCATCGCCTCCGGCGACGGGACGCACGTCGGGCACCTCAACTCCACGGTCACCTACTGGACCTACCCCGACAGCTACACCCAGCCGCAGGTGAAGCAGTGGATCGACGACGGTGAGCCCGCCGGCGCCATCCGCAACGCTCGCGACGCCGGCGTCAGCGCCTTCCTGGCCTGGATCGACCAGCAGCGCGCGGCGGACAAGCCGCTGGTGGCCGGCTCCGTCTCCGGCGTCAGGGACACCATGACCTTCACGGCCTCGAACTGGCGACGCGGTCAGCACATCTACATGATTGACCGCGTGATCAAGAGCCTCATGGGCACGCGCGTGGGCATGGTGCTGCGGGATCCCTACGGCTTCGAGGTCGAGCTGCGCGACTTCACGGCCATCTACTACGCCGTGAGCGCCGGGGCGCGCTTCGACCTGCTCTGATCCGAGCTGGCGCCGTCGCAAAACTTGCCCGGGGGCTGCACGCTCCTACAATGATCCGATGCAAGTGCTCTCGCTGCTGGAGGCCGTGCTGCCGCGCCACTCGCTGTCGCACCTCGCCACCCATCGTCTGCTTCAGGGTGCGCGTCGCCTGATCCAGCGCCTGCTGGAGGCGGTGCTTCGAAGCGTCCGCACGCGCGTCGTCTCTCGCGCTCGGCGCACGCCCACGGGCGCGCTCCACTCCGCACTCCAAGGTGGCTCCCCCATTCCGCGCGCGAAGTGGGGGGAGCAGAGACCGCTGATCCAGGTCCTGCAGGGCAGCGTCACCACCATGCCGCCTCCGTCCGTGCCACGCTCACGAGACGTCGGCGGATTGATCCACCGCCTGCAGCAGACATGGGACGGGCAACCGAGCCTGGAACAGACCCTCGCCGATCTGGAGCAGGTGATCGCGATCCTGCGTGGAGGCCCGCTGGATCTGTCGGGGCTGGAGCGCTGCCACCAGCAGATCCGGCAGCTCACCGAGCCCGACGCGGATCCCACCGGCTTCGAGCTCAACATGGCCTGGGCCCTGCTGGAGCGCGAGCTGCGAGCCGTCGCCCAAGGCGCCGGTCGAGGGTGAAGACTCGCTCCAGATTCGCTGCCTGAGCTCGTGAGCATCAAATGTTGCAGTGGGGGAAAGAGACCCAGCCCACGGTCGGTAAGTGCCCGAAGCTGCTTCCATGGACAATGGTCCCCGGCTTGCAAAGCTTCGCGCCAGGAGGGCCGCATGCCGAACCCCGCCCGCAGGAATGTGTTGGCCAGATGGATCGCCGTTTTCCTCGTCGTCTACCACGCCGGCTGCGGCGGAACGTTGCTTCCTGGCGAGGAGCAGGACGACTTCGATGGCGACCTCGACGAGTCGGACGAACAGCTCGACGAGCGGCAGGTCTCGGGCGCTCCGCCGTTCCGGCTGTATGTCGCTCACGGGGGCAACGACGGCGCCGACGGCCGCTGGTCAGGAGCGCCGCTGGCGACCCTGGCGGGCGCACAGGCCAGGCTGCGATCCTACCTGCCCACCATCAACCGCAACGTCGAGATCCGCATCGCGTACGACGGGGGCAAGGCCTATCGCGGACAGGAGGTCGTCTGGAGCCACATGTCGCCGGACCACACGATCTCCTTCATGCCGAGCGACTATGGACCCGGCATGCGTTTGAGCGATATCGCGGGTCGCCCGCTCTTCGACGGCAAGAGCCTCTGCGAGAAGAAGGCCCCCGAGACGTCAAAGAGCGCGGGCGAGCACTGCAAGTTCTTCGTCATCGATGGGCGCTCGCGTCCCGCGAGCCGGCTGCGATTCTACTACCTCAGCATCACGCACTACACGACCACGGGTATCGCCCTGCACAACTCCGGTGAAGGACGCAACGTGGTCTACGGCTGCAAGTTCATGAAGATCGGCAACCTCTACTTTCCGAAGCAGCGCGCCGGATACACGGCAATCGGGATCTCGAGCTCGGACCACAACCGCATCCGCAACAACCATTTCGTCGACATCCGCAACAAGGTCGCCGACAACCGATTCATGCACGCCGTATACATGAACGTCCTCAGCTCTGACAACACCGTGACGTACAACAACGTCCTTCGTGTGAGTGGCGACCCGTTCAAGGTGCGCCACTACTCCAACCGCAACCGGATCACGCACAACACGCTGCGCTACGCCGGCGTCGCGGCCTTTCTGGACTGGCCGGAAGGCGGGCGCAAGGAGTGTTTCTCCTGGGAGAATGTCTTCTCGAACAACGCCATTCACTGCGGCTACAACGGCACGAAAAGCGCCACCGTCAAGCTCAGGCCGCCGCCCGAGCCAGACAACGGCAACCCGCTCTGCGTGCCCCTCGGCAAACGTGTCCGATCCAGCGGCAACACGGTATCCTGCCCCTGACCCTGGGGACGGAATGACTAGTGCTGGTGGTCGCCGTCGTGGGAATGACCGTGCTCGTCGTGGGCATGACCGTGCTCGAGCTCCTCGGCCGACGCCTCGCGAAGGCTGACGACCTTCACGTCGAACACCAGGTGCTTGCCCGCCATGGGGTGGTTGCCGTCCAGCGTCACGCCGTCGGCTTCCACCGCGACCACCTGGAACGGCGCGCTCATCCCGCTGGGGTTCTCGGCCTGCAGCACCTGGCCCACGGAAGGCTCGAAGTCGAAGCGGTCACGAGGCACCTTGAACATCAGCTGCTCGTCGCGCGGTCCAAACCCGTCGTCCGGTGTGACCTCGATCCGCGCCTCGTGCCCCACTGGCTTGCCATCCAGCGCTCGCTCCAGACCCGGCAGGATCTGCCCCTGGCCGTGGAGGTAGCTCAGCGGCCCGCTCTCGTGGCTCGAATCGACCAGCGCTCCCTCTGCATCATGTAGCTCGAACTCGATGGAGACCACGTGGTTCTCGGCGATGTGTGATGCGGTCATGGCTGTCTCCTGCCGCCGGTGGCGTGTCGGGCGTTTGAATGCCGGATACTAGTCGATTCGCGATCCCGGCGAAAGGTCACCTGTTCACGAGAGCTGGTCGAAGGTATAGACCACCGCTCCCGACGTCGGATCGTTGTCCACACCGACGTAGCCGCTGGTGGCCATCTCGTCCAGCACCTGCTCCACGCTGGCGAACGGCTTGCCCGTGGCCATCACGCCCTGGGACACCGTGAGCTGCCCACCATGCTTGGCCGCCAACTGGAGCAGCGTGATCCGGATCTGCTCGGTGGCGTCGGTCACCCGGCCGGAGGCCGCCGGAAGCAAGCGCGGGGTCGGTCGCGGCGGCAGAGCGCGAGCCTTGGTGTTGGCCAGCAGCACCATGTCACGCATGGTGAACAGGTCCACGATCTGCCCCACCCCCAGCAGGCCGAAGGTCAACAGGTAGATCAGGCCGGTCACCGGCTTGCCGAGGTAGAAGCGGTGCACGCCGCAGACGCCAAACACGCACGAGAGCCACAGTAGAAACGCCGTGCCGCTGGAGTGGTGCTCTCTGGTCTCGGTAGCTTGATCCATCTCCCGACCTCCGATCGTTGTTCAGAGGTCACTGTAGCCACGAGTCGTGGTGGGGGTAAGGCTACTTGGGGACCGATTTCTATACGCTCCTGTGGTGAGCACCCCACACACGGCCCCCGCCAGGTGCGAAAGCGGCACTGGCGGCAGCGCCGGATGACCCGCTGGCAGCAGCAAACCGCCCATGCCGAGCTCCAGCACCAGCTTCAGCGCCACACCCAGCGTCAACAGCAGCAGCACCGGCCAGGGCCAGGTATGCGCCTGTCCGGCAGGCGCGGCCGAGACAGCGCCCGAGACAGCGCCCCACTGCAGAACAAGTCCGGCACAGAGCACGCCGTAGGTCACGGCCGACAGACCAAAGTACAGCTGCAGCTCCCGCATCACGATCAGCGACACCAGGGCCGGCACACTGATGCTGAGCAGGACCACGATGATCCAGCACCGTCGCCCCAGCGCACGCTCCCAGACCAAGCCCAGCACCAGCAACGGCCCCAGGTCCCGCGCCGCGTGGCCCCAGCTGGCGTGGACCAGCGGGCCGGTCAGCAGCCTGAACATCTCGCCACCCCACACGGCCTTCCGCGTGCACAGCAGATGCGCCGCAACCCACCCCACGGGCCGGGCCAGGAACAGGGCGGTGAGCGACGCCGACAGCAGGATCACAGCCAGCGTTTTCCACGGGGGAGCCATCGATCCGCTCATCGAGCACCCGACCACCTTCATCCTCCGCTCCGCACGCCAGCGCCCCGGCGTGCACGCGCCCACGGGCGTGCTCCACTCCGCACTCCAGAGTGGCTCCCCGGCTCCGCGCGCCGCGCGAGGGGCACCAGCGCCAGCAACCCGAACAGCAGCAGGTCGAGGTCACCCGCCCCGCCGCCGGAGTAGTTGCCGGGGTACGACCCGCTGCTGCCGCTCCCGCCGCCGCTGCTCCCACTGCCGCTGCTCCCACTGCCGGAAGAGGTGGCGAACGAGGTGAACGGCGTCTGGATGCGATACCCCAGTCCCAGCTGCGTGATGCTCTGCTCCAGTTGATCGTGGTCTCCGCCCCGGGCCATGTCAGCCAGCAGCTTCCCCACCATCTCAGTGGCCCACACGAACTTGATGAACTCGCTGTCCGCGATGACGGCCGGCGCGTCGATCGCGATGGACTTGGCGAACGGCTTGCCGTTGACGTCTCCGGTGACGGCGGCGGCGCTGGTCCCCGGCGCCGCATAGCGTCCGACCACCAGCACCTGTCCCCCGTTGAACAGGTCCATCGGCTGCTCCGGGAGCACCTGCGCCGGCTGGACCCCCGCGATGGTGACGCTCAGATCGGTCACGCGGACGGCATGAATGTCCTCGAACAGCTCCTTGACCGCGGTCGCCAGCTCGCTCTGAGCCTGCGCGTCGTTGAGGACGAAGTTCCGGCCATGTGCGCTGCGCGCCAGAGCCTCCATCAGCGAGACGTCGGCGCCCTGCCCCACCGAGAAGGTGAAGATGCGGGACTCGTGGCAGTTGTGCACCAGGGAGTTCTTGTAGATCTGAGCCGGATCGGTGACCCCCACGGTGGGCAGACCGTCCGAGATCAGCACCATCGCGTCGAACCGCTGTTCTGCGCTCGGGCACACGCCGAGCCCGGCGGTGATGGCGTCGTCGAGGTTGGTGCTCCCATCAGCGTCCAGCGCTGCGACGAACTTCTTGGCCCCGCCGATGTTGGTCGAGGTGGCCAGCACCGGCGCCGCGCTCCAGGACTCCACGTCCTCGTTGAACGCGTGCAGGTTGAACCGATCGTCCGGGTGCAGGTTGGCCAGCATCGCCATGGCCGCCATGCGCGCCTGGTCGATTTTGTCGCCCTGCATCGAACCGGACCGATCGATCACCAGGTTCAACGTTCGCGGCGGAGTCAGCTCGGGGGCGATGGTGTCGGCGTCCACCACCAGCAGGAAGTAGCCCGCCGTGCCTCCCAGCGGATCGGCGGTGGGCGTGCGATGGGCCAGGAACTGGAGGTGGATCCCGCTGGACTGCTCGGCGTACGTGATCTGTGTCCGCAGGCTCCCCGACAGCAACGTCGGGGCCACGCTGAAGATCGCCTCCGTGGGCGACGTCTTCGTCAGCTTGGCCGGCATCCCCTGACCGAAGAGGGTGGTCAGCGGCCGAAAGCTCCGGATGTGCGCCGTCAGGCTCGTGGCCGGTGCGGGGTCGTTGGCTCCACGAAGCGGGCTGCGGTCCACCCCGACGTTGAAGCTCACCTGACCCTTGTAGCGCCGCAGCAGGCGCAGGAACCTCACGCGGATCGTCAGCGGTCCGGCGCCGAGCTGATCGAGGCTCGCCAGCAGCGGCGTGTTGCCGACCCATGCCTTCACCTCGGCGGTGGCCTGGGGACCACTCCCCGCTCCTGGCGGCGGCACGCGGTCCTGGATCGGCACAGGGCTGAAGCCCTGGCCCCGGTCGATGTCCACGCCCACGGAGTACGCACCAGGAGGGCTGGGCACGGTCAGGACGTAGTCGTCCATCGCATTGACCAGCGGCGAAAACTCGAGATCCAGGATCGTCGTCTCCACCTGGGCCCGCACATCCACCCCCACCGTGATCTTCGTCGGGAACAGGTTCGTCGCCGGGGACTGGAGCACGGCGTCGGCCCGGGCCAGGTCTGCGACGCCAATCAGCGCGAGGCACGCGGCCAGACACATCGACTGTTTATTCATCGGCACGCTCCGTTCAGATGTTCCCGGACGGACTCGCAAGAGCGATGCCAGAAGGTACGGACGCCAAACCACGGCGCCTGGTCGGCGTCAGGTGTGCGATCTGACGTCGAGGTGGGGAACTGTTGACACCCCGTTCACCCCTTGCGCGTGAACAGGTGCAACAGGTGTCTGCTCCGGGAACGCGCCGTGTGCTTGACCTGACCCTGGCGACCGTCGATGAACCGGGCCACGTCGGTCCACAGCGCCTCGAACTCCGCCCGACCGAATCCCGATCCCGAGCTGAGCCAGTCGTAGTGCGGTGGATCGTGGCGCGTATCACCGAAGTGCCCCAGCAGGTCCAGGTGATCGGCGCGGGTGGCGTGCACGATCTCACCCCAGATCTGCGACAGCGTGGGCACCACGCCGTCGTTGGCCGAGGCCTTGGGCACGATGCCGTAGACCGTGAACAGCACCTCCATCTGGCGATCGGTCAGCCCGGGAACGCTCTGCTGCGGCATGCGCGTCGCCAGGCTGTACAACCCGGCGAACAGCCCGTGGGTCGCCTGCCCATAGGGATCCAGGCCGACACGAACGGCGGACAGCACCCCGGGCGGGCGGGCATAGCTGATCACCGACCCATATCGGACCTCGGGGCGATCACCGGTGGCCGCGTTGAACACGTCGATCCCCTCGGGGGTCAACTGCGGCAGCAACGCCTGATCCGCGCCCATCTCCGCCACGAAGCGCTCCACCGCGTGGCGCCGGTCCGGGGAGAAGTCCTCCAGCAGCTGGGCGTACAGCTGATCCAGCACGTTGTTGCGCCAGCCCACCAGGTTGTCCAGCCGGGCCAGGATCGCACCCATCTTGATCAGCACCGACGTCGGCAGCCGTCCGAAGCGGAGCACGTAGACCGTGCCGATGGAGAGCAACCGCAACAGCTGCTGCCCGAACAGGCTGTTGAAGAACGACGCCACCGGTGTGCCGTTGTGCGGGCTCGCCACCGTCGTCACGGTCTGCACTCTGCTGGCGATGGACTCCAGATCGATCTCCGATCGAAGCGACGCTCCAGGAGTCACCAGCAGACGGGCATCCAGCCCGCCGCTGGAGTGTCCGACGAGGTGAATCGGACCGTCCCCGCTGTTCGCAGCCACGCACTCCAGCAACCGCTCGGCACGACGTCTGACCGACGCCGTGGGCAACGTCGGCACACAGTACAAGTCGACCTCCAACCCCAGCGCGGCGCACGCACTCGGCAGGAAGTCCACCACATGGGCGAAGTACAGCACATCGCCCAGATCGGCGAAGCCGAAGAAGCCGGGGATGAGGAAGATCTGGTGTCTCACGGCCTCGTTGTACCGGATCGGGCAATTGCCGTCCACCGGGTCTGGCGGGCGGCGTTGTCCGCAATGTGTTGGCTCGTGACCGATGGTCTGGTATTGATCGGTCCCTATCGTCAGACAAGGAAGGAGAACCTGATGACACGTTGCTCGTCCGGAGGTGTTGCCGCGCTGGTGTTTTCGCTGTCCACGGTGGCCCTGGCCCAGGACACGCCCATCGCGCTGGACAAGTGGGGCCGCTACCACGTCAACATCACGACCTACATGCCCAACATCGCGCCGGGCGCGAAGGTCAAGTGGGTGCCGAAGGTCTCGCTGGTGTTCCGCAACGGCGCGCCCGAGACCGACGACGTGGTGCAACTGCAGCACTACCAGGGCAAGCAGAAGTGGGGCCCGCTTCAGGTGTGTCAGATCGAGTCCACCAACATCATCAAGCGCCGTGGCAAGGGCGGCGTACCCATGAACTACTCGCTGGTGGTGCCCACCTGTCTGATGGACGAGAAGCTGGCCATCGCCAAGACCGGCACCTTCTCGGTGGAGGTGAGCTACAAGCAGACCGGCGCGGGCAAGGTGCACAAGGACCTGGGCCGCTACACGTACCAGGTCAAGCCGTACAACTCGGTGTGGCCCGGCAAGCAGGGGCCGACCAAGGCCTACTTCGTGGATCAGGACTTCCGCATGGGAGAGGCCTGGCTCTACGTCAACGCCGATGGGCGAATGGAGGTCTGGAGCTGGTTCAAGTACGACCGCGAGGGCGAGGCCAAGGTCCGCGGCGGACGGATGCGCTGCATGGTCAACGGCAAGCAGTTGCCGTTCCTGGAGCACCCCACCGGGCGCACGGCCAACCACCACGACCATTATCCCACGCGCAACAAGAACGAGAAGATCACCTGGGGCCTGTGGTACTGGTCTGCTCCGCGCGTGGACTCAGTGGCCACCGGCGACTGGATCAAGAACAACCCGGGGAGCTACCGCTGCACGATCACCGAGGCCGGCGAGATCTCCCGCGAGCTATCCTTCGAGGTCGGCGCCGACGGTGCGATCAAGCCCGCGCCCTGCCAGGGCACCGGTCCGACGCAGGTGCGAACCGTGGAGGACGAGTTCCTGATCAAGCTGGAGTTCAAGAAGATACCCGACCTCAAGTTCGACCGCGCGGCGTTCAAGAAGAACGGGCTCTACGGTCGCAAGTGGGCTCGCGGCTGCCCCCTGTGATGGCGCTTCAGCGGATCAGCCCCATCCCGCTGATGGCGGTCTGCAGCTTGCGAAACGCCCGCATCAGATCGATGTACCGCGTGTAGTACACCTGGGCCGCCTGCCCGGTGAAGGCCAGCGCTGCCGCCCGGTTGGCCTTCAGCATCTCCTGCAACGGACGGATCTCGATCGCCAGCACCTCCGCGGGCTCGGCGGCGATGGCCGTGGCGGTGTAGCGTTCGTAGCCCAGCAGCGCCGCAACACCAAACAGCTCACCCCGGACGACCTTCCCCAACACCAGGGTCAGCTGCCCCTGCTCGGCCGGAATGCGCAGGTGCACCACACCGTCGAGGAGCAGGAACAGGTGTGAGACCCGCCCCTCGTGTCGGTAGATCTGATCCCCCTGGGCGAAGCTCTTGGCCACCGAGATCCGGCTGATGCTGCTGATCTCGTCCGGGCTCAACGAGCTGAACAGCACCTGGCCCTTCAGCGTCTTCTCCATATTCATGAAAGCTCCTCCTGGATGAACTTGATTCGATCCTACGCAGTTGTTGGCGCGGAGTTACTCCCAAGGGCCACGATCCTGACGTGGCGTTTTTCACTATACGCTGCGGATCACGGAAGGGGGTGCTGCTGCATCCAGCCGAAGATGCTGGTCGGCGGGAAGCTCTGCATCAGGCCGCTGAAGCTGTGTCCCACGGAGGCCGCCACCAGCTTGCGCGTGGCATGCCCCTGGGCGGCGAGATACGCCTCGGAGGCGGAGACGTAGCTGGCGAAGGAGTCCGACGATCCCACCACGAACTGCACCGCGATCTTGCGCGGAGGGCTGACACCGGGATAGCTGGAGCCCCAGCCGTAGCCCATCACCGCCAGGCTGGCGAAGTAGCTCGCCCGGTCCAGTCCAGCGATCGCGGTGAACAGACCGCCGTCGGAGAAGCCGAAGGCGTGGATCTGCTTGAGGTCCAGATGATAGTGCGTGCCGATGTCGCCGATGATGGCGACGATCTCGCTCATCTCCTGCTTCATCTGCGGGATGTCGTTCAGCGGGTTGCCGGTCCAGATGGCGAAGTCCTGGTACGGTGACTTGGTGTCGGGCACCAGCAGAACGAAGCTCGCCGGCGCGGCCGCGGCGGCCCATCCGACGGACTTGCAGATGGCGTAGAAGTTCGCCCCGGTGTCACCCGCGCCGTGGAATCCAACGAGCAGCGGGATCGCCTGCTGCGACTGGTACCCCGCCGGCACCAGCAGGCGATAGGTCCGGCCGGATGCAGTCTTGACGAACTCCCCCGGCTTGCCGTCGTACACCGGTCCGCCGGGGGCGTCGGGCGGGGCCACGTCCGGCGTCCCCGCCTCGAACACCGGGCGCTCCGACGCCGGTCCCTGGTCCTGGACCACCTGCTCCCCGCCCCGTCGGTCCGGCGCGATGGACCCGTCGCCGCGCGACACCGATCCCTCGCAGGCCGCGAGCAACGGGACCAGCGCGATGCAGAACATGGCTCGCGATCTCATGGTCTCCTCCTGGTGGCGACGAGGAACAGGCGCGAGAAGGGAAACAGGATCGGATCGGCCTTGGAGGCGCCACACGCGATGTGCACCTCACGGGTCAGCGCCGTGAGGAAGGCGTCGCTCTGCTCCCCCGGACACTCGAGCGCCGGACGAAGCGTCGTGCCCTTGAGCCACTCCACGATGCCCTCGGCTCCGCCCATGGGGTGGAAGTAGGTCGTTTCCCACATCCGAACCTCGAGGCCGCGCGAGTGAAACGGTCGCGTTCGTTGCTCCTCGAACCGCGCGTACTGTTCGGGATCCCACGCCATCGCCGTCCAGCGTACCACAGCGGGGTGCGCCGGCCCGGGTGCAACTTCCACTTGAGGGTGTCGAGCTGCAATGGTTCATTAGGCGGATGAGCGAGCCCGTATCCGACCACGACGGCCCTCGGGTCGACCTGAACCTCAACGTTCGGGGTCTCTCCCTCTCGGCCACCGTGGGCAACAACGAACAATGCGACGCGCTGATCGCCGGCGGCCGGCGGATCCACAAGCTGGTCCTGGGCCAGTCCCCGTTCCCGGTGCCCGATTGCCTGGTGCGGCAGCTGCGCGAGAACGCGCACCAGAAGGACTACCTGCCCGTCCGCGGGCTGCCCCGGCTGCGCGAGGCCGTGGCCCGGCACCACCGGCGCAAGTTCGGCATCGACTGCGACCCGGACCAGGTGCTCGTGGGCCCCGGCTCGAAGGAGCTGATGTTCATCCTGCAGCTGGTGTACTACGGCGATCTCGTGATCCCCACGCCGGCCTGGGTGTCCTACGGACCGCAGGCCCGCATCATCGGCCGGCAGATCTACCGGCTGCCCACCCGCCGTGAGGACGGCTGGCGCCTGACCCCGGCCTGTCTCGACGAGTTCTGCAGTCACGACTCGGGGCGGCCACGCCTGGTGGTGCTGAACTACCCCTCCAACCCCACGGGCGGCAGCTACACGGCCTCCGAGCTCGAGCAGCTCGCGGGTGTCGCCCGTCGACACCGGCTGCTCCTGCTGTCGGACGAGATCTACGGGCGCCTGCACCACCACGACGCGCACGTCTCCATCGTCCCGTACTACCCGGAGGGCACCATCTTCTCCTCGGGTCTCAGCAAGTGGTGCGGGGCGGGGGGATGGCGGCTGGGATTGTTCGTCGTGCCCCGCGCCTTACGCTGGTTGATGGACACCATGGCCGCGGTGGCGAGCGAGACCTTCACCTCCACCAGCGCACCAATCCAGCACGCGGCGATCCCGGCGTTCACCAGCGATCCAGAGATCAACCGCTACACCCACGACTGCCAGCGCATACTCCGTGCCCTGGGCCACCACCTGACCCAGATCTTGCAGGCCGCGAAAACCTCGCTCACGCCCCCGGTGGGCGGCTTCTACCTGTTCCCCGACTTCACCCCCTGGGCCGAACCACTGAAGCGGCGGGGGATCGAGACCAGCGCCGCGCTGTGCCGGCAGTTGCTGGAACAAACCGGCGTGGCGGCCCTGCCCGGCAGCGATTTCGGCTGCCCGGAGCAGCAGCTCACGGTGCGGCTGGCCTACGTGAACTTCGACGGCGCCGCCGCACTGCACGCGGTCCGGGACCTGCCCGCGGCAGACACACCAGACCCTGTCTTCCTGGAGCACCACTGTCGCGAAACGCTCCAGGCGGTGCGGCTGGTATGCGACTGGCTCGAGAACGGCTGACCCATGATGACTCAACCCGTGACCCTGCATCAGCTGGCCCGGCTCTTCGGGATCCAGACGGCCTACCGCGACATCACCGGCCGGCGCCAGTCCGCCGATCCTGAGGCACTGATGGCCGCGCTGCGCGTCCTCGGCGCTCAGCTCACGCGAGCCGAGGGAGCCAACGACGCCTGGCGTCAGCGTGCGTCTCAGCTGTGGGACCAGCTGGCGGAGCCGGTGCTGGTGGCGTGGGACGGCCATCCTGCGGCGGCCCACCTGCGCCTGCTGCCGGGTGACACCCGAGTGGAGGTCGAGCTGCAGCCCGAGGACGACGCCCCACGACGCTTCAGCGTCGGGGTGGAGGATCTGCCCTGGATCCAGTCGGTGGAGATCGACGGCGGGCGACGCGACCTGCGGGCCCTGCCCCTGCCTCGCGACATCCGGCCGGGGTATCACCAGCTGCGCCTGAAGGCCGGCGCACGACGCCAACACAGCCTGATCATCGCCGCGCCTCCCCGGGCGTATGGAGGCCAGGCGGACGAGCGGCTGTGGGGCGTCTTCGCGCCGATCTACGCCCTGCGCTCGAAACCCGACCATGGCAGCGGCGACTACACGCAGCTGCAGCAGCTGAGCCAATGGATCGCCTCACTCGGCGGGGGAGTCGTGGCGACCCTCCCGTTCTGCTGCGCGTTCCTCGATACGCTGTATGCTCCCAGCCCCTACTCCCCGGCCAGCCGGCTGTTCTGGAACGAGCTGTATGTCGATCCGCGTCGAGCACCAGACCTCGCGCGTTGCCCCGAGGCGACATCGATGCTGGACCAGCTGGATCACCAGGAGGCACAGCCGGCGCTGGTGGACTATCGAACGGCGTGGGCGCTGAAGCGGCGGGTATTGCAGCCGCTGTCCGAGTCGTTCTTCGCCTCGTCCCCATCGCCCGCCGCGATGCAGCGCTACCTCGAAAGCCACCCGGCCGCACCCGACTACGCTCGCTTCCGGGCGGTCACCGAACGCCGGGGCAGTCCGTGGCACACATGGCCCGATGCTGAATGTCGGGAGCTTGCAGCCGGGAGCTGGGACGCCGACGTGGAGCGCTTTCACCTCTACGTCCAGTGGCTGGCCGAGCAGCAGATCGACGCGCTCGCCACGCAGGCCCGGCGACATGGTCCGGGGCTGTACGTCGACCTGCCGCTGGGCGTTCACGACTGCGGCTACGATGCATGGCGCCACCGTGATCTGTTCCCGCTCCAGATCGACGTGGGCGCTCCACCCGACTCGCTGTTCGCCGAGGGGCAGAAGTGGGGTTTCCCACCGCTCCACCCCCAGCGTATGCGGGAGGACCGCTATCGCCACGTCATCGACTACCTGAGCCACATCACACGCAAGGCCGGCATCCTCCGCGTGGATCATGTGATGGGCCTGCATCGCCTGTTCTGGATCCCCAAGGGGATGGAGGTCAAACGCGGGGCGTACGTGCGCTACCCGGCCGAGGAGCTGTACGCCATCCTGTGCCTCGAGTCTCACCGCGGCCGCTGCCTCATCGTGGGCGAGAACCTGGGAACCGTGCCAACCTACGTCAACCGCGCCATGCGGCGACACAACATCCACGGGATGTACGTGCTGCAGTACCTGCTCGGCGGAGATCGGCTTCCCGCCCCACCCGAGGCCTGCGTGGCCAACCTCAACACCCACGACATGCCGCCGTTCGCCGGGTTCTGGCGCGGGTGCGACATCGACGACCGACGCGATCTGGGGCTGATCACCGCCGCCAGCACGACCCGCGAGCACGCGGAGCGTCGCACGTTGCGGAAGCGGCTGGTGGCCGCCCTGCGTGACCGCGGCCTGTTGACCGACGACGAGGACGAGGCGGCGGTGCTCGCCGCCTGCCTCGCGCACCTTGGCACCAGCCGCGCGCGGATGGTGCTGGTGAACATGGAGGATCTGTGGCTCGAGACCCGGCCGCAGAACATCCCGGGCGTCAGCGACGATCGACGGCCGACCTGGCGCCGGCGTCTACGGTTGACGCTGGACCAGGCAGAGCACTCCACCGAACTGGAGCAGATGCTGCGTGAGCTGCACCGCCAGCGACAGGGTCCGCATGGGGTGTAGACCGACAGTCCTGCTGATCTGGATCGTGGCCCTGAACAGCGTGGCCCGCGGCGAGGTCGCGCCGGTCACCATCACCGGCGCCCATGTGGTTCCAGCGGAGGCGCTCCAGGCCGCCGCCGGGACACCTCCCGCCGACGAGGCGGCCATTCGATCCTGGGCCTCGGGCGCGATCAGGCGCATCCTCGCCATGTACCACGACCGGGGCCATTCCTATGCTCGGGCCTGGTTCGCCAGGCTCCGGGGCAAGTGGCGCATCCACGTCGACGAGGGGCAGATGCGGATCCTGTTCACCGGCGCCGGCGCTGTCACGGCGCTTCTGCTCCAGGTGGATCTGAACCTGCCGCACAACGTTTTTCACGGGCCGACACTGGATCGCGCGCTGGAGGAGCTGAAGTCCAAGCACGACCTGCTCAACGTCTACTACCGGGTCAAGGAGCCGGGCGAGGTGCGCATCACCCCCTTCGGACGCGCGGTGCCCCAGCGCGTGCTGCAGATCTACATCATCCGTGGTGAGGGCTACGGATGGGGCTTCGACGTCTCCGTCAGCGCCACGTGGGGCCTGCTGCCCGGCGTGGAGTACAACCGCAAGGGGCTGCTGTGGTCCGACGACCTGCTGGACATCCAGGTCGAGGTGGCGTTTCCCTTTCGTCGCTACCTGTTCGACAAGGACCCCAAGTTCACCTGGGTCCGTGGAAGCCTCGAGTGTGCCTATCGCCTCCCACGCTGGTTCAAGCGACACGTGGGCCTGAGGCCGATGACCGACTTCGAGTCCTCGCGCTACGAGCGCACCGATCTCGGGTTGCTCACGTTCTACGAGCTACGCAGCACCACAGTCGTCGAGCTGGGGGCCTACTTCGGACCGGTGGAGTTCGGGCTGGGCAGCGGCGTGGATTCGGTGTGGATCCGTGGCGTGGACCCGCTGACGCAGCCCGCGGGGGTGACGCCCCCTCCCGAGGAGAGCAGCCTGGTGCGATCCCTGTGGCGCACCTACTTCCGCCTCCGACCCAACGCCGAGGTGCTGCGTCGCGACCAGCGCAGCTACCTCAACGTCGTGCTCGATCTGCTGACCGCGACGTACCACGACCACATGTTCGACGTCGACCTGTCGAGCCAGCTGTTCGTCCTGCTGGGACGGCATCGCCTCATCGGCCGACTGCAGGGTCGGCTGATCGCGGGTTCGGAGGTGCCGTTCTTCGACGAGGCGTCGCTCGCCGGCGATCACCAGCGGGTGTTCTTCGGCGACCGCTACTGGGTGCACGAGGCGCTGCAGCTCGAGGTGGCCTATCGCGTCAACCTGTTCTGGGACTGGTTCGAGGCCGGAGTGTTCCACGATCTGTCGCTGTTCGGAGACCGCAGCGACGGAGGTCGCGATGTGGCGCTGGCCAACGCCTTCGGCCCCAGCTTCCACTTCCTGCTGATCGACACCTTCTCGCTCTCGATCTACAGCGGCTTCGGCTTCGCCCCGGTGGGGTTCGACCACACGTTCTCGTTCAACATCCAAGGCATATTCTGACCGGTGGGGGTGGCTGTCCTCCGCGACGGAGGCGAGTGAAGGCGGCGCATCTTGGTCACGCGGAGCCATCTCGGAGGTGGGAGACGCTCACCTGGGGACAGCCGAGCGGCAAACGGAGCCCGAAATAAGCCGGGCAGCCTCAACGCTCGGGCGGCCTGCCGCGCCGCTCGAGACGCCCGGGCAGAGAGCGCTTGGAAAGGCGGCTTGGCTGCTCCGTTCGCCGCTCTGCTGTCCCGCGACCTCAACGTTGCTTGCCCGAATCTGCGGAGAGCCGCTCGCGGGAGCCGCCAAGCCGGCCTCCGTTGCGCAATCCACCCGTGCGTCTGTTCCGGCGCGGCATGGGGGCCCCGACGTTGAGCGCGCCCGGTCTCTTTTGAGCTCCCGCGAGTGGTTCGCCGCCTCCGTTACCCCACCCATCTCCGGTCTAGCAGTTGTCGCAGAGGTCCGCCGGATCACATCCGGCAGCACAGGCCGCCGGACAGGTGATGCTCTGGGTGCAGGAGTTGGAGGTGCACTTGACCGAGCAGCCACACGACCCGCCGCAGTCGATGGTCGAGGTGCAGGAGCTCTTGTGGCATGTCACCTGGCACGGCCCCTGGCCGCAGACGATGTCTCCGGCGCAGGACACGTTGGTGCAGTTGACGTTGCATGCGCCGATGCCACAGGTGATGGATCCGCTGCACGCCGAGTCAGGGCAGTCGATGGTGCAGTCCTTGCCCGCCGAGCAGTCGATGTCTCCGGCGCAGCCTCCGGCGCCACAGGCGATGGCGCAGCTCCAGCCCGTGGGGCAGGCGCACCCCGCGGCGCAGGGCAGCTGGCACACGCCCGCCGTGCAGCTGGAGCAGGCAACGGGGCAGGGCCCCAGATCCGGCGCCGGGCCGGCGTCCGATCCTTGCTGGTCCGCGGTTCCGTCAGACAAGCCGTCGAGCTGGTGGTCCGTGGCCCCGTCAAGCGGGCCCTGGTCGGTCACATCGGGGGTCACGTCGAACGTCACGTCGGCGGCAAGGTCCAGTCTCAGGGCGGGCGGCAGATCCGGACGAAGATCGGAACGCGGTGCGTCCACAGCCTGGTCCGGCCGAGGGGCATCGGGCAGCGCAGGGAAATCGGCCGCCGCGTCGGGCTTGAACCGGCTGGCGGGGAAATCGGCCCAGCACCCGGTGAGCAGCATGAACCACACGGTGGGCCACACACGGCCTCGCATCATCGTCCAACCACCTCCCGCAGGGTGATGCTACCGGCGAAGGCCGATCCATGGCAAGCTTGGCACATGTCTCGCACAATCTGGATCCCTGCCCTGCTCTGTCTGGCGGCCTGCGGAACCGACCCGGCGCCCGGGGTCGACACAGCTCCCTCGCCAGATTTGGCCAACGCGGACCATCGTGTCGATGCCATCGCCGACGCGGTGCTGGCGGACACGGGTGGCGTCGATTCCTCACCGGCTGACACGTTGACCCCGGATCTGTCGCCCTCCGACATGCCGCCCTCCGACATGCCGCCCTCCGACATGCCGCCCTCCGACATGCCGCCCTCCGACATGCCGCCCTCCGACATGCCGCCCTCCGACATGCCGCCCTCGACGCCGCCGGGCTGCATCCAGGGCACGTTCAAGCCCTACTTCGGCAACCTCCACTCGCACACCGGCTACTCCGACGGACAGCTGACGCCCGATGACGCGTTCAAGTACGCGCGGGACGTGGCCAAGCTCGACATCTTGTTCGTCACCGACCACCTGGAGCAGCTGTACCTCGTGCCCCCCACCGATCGCTACGGCAACTGCAAGGCGCAGGCCACGGCGCAGACCACCGCCACCTTCCTCGCCGGCTGCGGCTACGAGTACGGCAGCGGGTTCAACCTGCTGCTGCAGTCCACCGGGCACAACAACGTGTTCTTCAGCCCCACGCTGTTTCCCGCGGTGCAGCTCGACTTCCACGCCTTCTACAAGACGCTGGTGGCCTGCTCCACTTGCATCGGCCAGTTCAACCACCCCGGGAGCGAAACGTACCAACACTGGAACAACTTCGAGTACCACTCCGACGTGGACGACCGCATCAACCTGTTCGAGTTCAACAGCTCACCGGCGTGGGACCTGTTCTTCAAGGCGCTGGACGCCGGCTGGCACGTCTCCCCGATGTACAACCAGGACAATCACAGCGCCGATTGGGGCACGGCCAACGATCGCCGCAGCGGTCTGTTCCTGTCCCAGCTCGACACCACGGCGCTGCGCAGCGCCATGCTCGACCGTCGGACCTTCATGAGCTACGACAGGAACGCCGTGGTCCAGGTGATGGCCGACAACGTGTGCTGGATGGGGAGCATCCTGACCAAGACCTCGAGTGTCACGCTCTCGGTGAAAGCCACCGACGCTGACGCCGCGGACACCTTCAGCAAGATCACGATCTACGGCAAGGCCAAGACACCGCTCGCCAGCTTCGCCTGCCAGAAGACCAACCCCTGCAGCGCGGTGTTCACGATCCAGGCCTCCCAGTCGCCCTACGCCGTGGCTCGGGTGGAGCAGGACGACGGGGACTTCCTGGTAGCCGCGCCGGTGTGGATCGCCCCCTGATCGGAGCGCTCGGTTCCCGCGCCCACACTCCCCGACTCGCCCGGCGCGCCTCGTCCTGCGCCGCCGCCAGACGGCGCTCCCGCGGGACTGCCTCGTGATCCCACCGCGCCAGCCCGGCGCGGACCAGCTCCTCGTTGAGGCAGGTGCGCCCGACGAAGACCAGGGCCATGACCAGACCCCGGTCGGAGCCCACGGGGAGCACCCGGGCGGTCTTCTTGCCCGCCGCCAGCTCGTGCACCAGACGCCTCGCCCCACGCGCCATCTCGGGGGAAATCTCCAGCCCCCCCAAACGGACGTGAGCCGGAGAGCGAGCGTAGTACACCACCACCACGTCGGCGCCGATGACCCGCTCCAGCTTGCCGCGCCAGGCCTCGGCCCGCATGGGCAGGAGGGAGATCAGGATCAGCCCGAACGCGACGAGATGCGGCATCTCCCTGTGTTACCGGATCCGCCGCCATCAGACAACACCTGGGCCCGGTTGAGTCGCCCGTCCGTGCTGCTCAGATGGACCACAGCCGCCCCGCCGTCGGGAACCTGCACCGCCACCACGTCCAGCAGACGTTCGCGAAGCACGGCAGCGACGACGGCGCGTCTGGCGGACGCACATCGTACGCCCGCCACGATGGCCTCGAGTGTGGAGTCGGGATCGTCGTAGACCGTGAGCACGCACCCCGCGGCGCGTACCGGCGGCAGCTCGAAGCGCGCGTCGATCCCCGTGGGCCGCGTGACCTCGGCGTGGTACCGCCGGTCGGCCCGGGGCGTCAGATCCATCCGCCCCAGCCCGTGAAAGTAGCTGCGGAAGCGCGCCACCACCCGTCCCCGGTCGTCCACCACCCGGCCCTCGATGTCCGCCGGTTTGCCCTGGGCGTTCACCGCCCCGAAGTAGACCCGCGTCTGGAGTCCCGCCACCAGATTTCCACCCTCGGGGAACAGGGCGATCCGCACCTGCTTCAGCAGGATCGGGATGCGCCGCGTGATGGACTCCGTCACGCCCCCGTCCTCCACCATCACCGTCAGCAAACCATCCCCCGCCTCGATCTGCTGCGGCAAGGTGAAGCGCACCAGTCCATCACCCCGACCGTCCGTTCCCAGCTTGAACCGGGGCATGGGCTGCCCATCCAGCCGCACCACCGCGGTGAGTGGGTGGTTGCCCAGCCCCTCCCCCGTCGGGCACCGAACCTCGATGGTCGCGGTGACCTCGTCTCCCGGACCATAGGCCTTGCGCAAGAACTCCAGCTTCTTCTTGATCCGCGGCGGCTCGTAGCTGCTGATCATCAACGAACGCTCGGCCTGATGGCGATCCAGGGTGACCACGCGCAGGCGATACTCCCCGCCCTCGATCCCGGGGGGAATCGCGACGTCATTGGTCGCCAGACCGACGCTCTCGCGCACCAGGTGGTCCACCACCACCGTCCCGCGCGGGCTGATCAGCTGGTAGTGCAGCTCCTGGTTCCCGTGCTCCCCGCTCAGGTCCCGGCTCCGCAGATGCCAGGTCTTGACCCATATCGTGTCCCCCGGCTGATAGATTGGCCGGTCCAGCTGGATGTGGATCCGCCGGCCGGGGCGACCTTCGAAGTGCGCGTCCATGCCCCGGGTCAAGCGTTCAACCGCAGACGGCGCCACCACCCGCGAGCTCGGCGGTGGCGCGCTGGCCACCGACCACTTCGACCGGTCCGGTGGGCGGCGGGGCACCACGGTGGAGCGGGTGCCACAGGACGTGGCGAGGATTATCGCGGATGTCAGCCAGCACCAGCGGGCCATGGTCGCCTCCGGATCTGTGATCGTGGGTCTCAAACGACGATAGCGCGCTCCGCTTACACCGATGCTTGATATACTGCGGCCATGAAGCCGGGGGTCATCATCGCGCTCGTCCTTGCGGGCTGTGTCTTCGATCGCGCGGGCCTCGAGCCAGGGGACGCCGGGACGAGGGACACGATGGACTTGCATCACGCGGACCAGCCCGCGACCGATGGGCCTTGTGATCAGGGCCATGACCGGCCGGATGCGCAACACGGCGACCTGGATGGCACGGGACTCGATCCGTCGATCCCCGATCTACCACTACCCGATTCGCCGCTGCCCGACACGGTCCCGCCCTGTGTGCCCGCCGCGTGCCCTCTGGGCTGCCACACCACGTTCCCCCGGTGCAACCGGCTGGACCCGTCGTTCTACGACGCCTCGACGCTGTACGGCCTGGCCACCGCGAAGCTATCGCTGTCCGGCGTCGAGGTGGTGATCGACGGAAGCACCGGAGCCATCGCCGGCCACCGAACGGCTGGCAGCGCTGGTCTCGCCCCTGGCGGCATCTACTGGAACACCGTGACCCAGCCCGGCGGCGCGCCGCTGGCCGTGTTCGGCGTCGATTCCCTCACTGTCGCGTCCGGGACCACCGTCCGGGTGCAGGGCACCATACCCGTGGCGATCTACGCGCGCGACTCCGTGGTCATCGACGGCACCGTGAACGCAGGAGCCGACCTGGAGCTGCCAGGGCCGGGTGGTGGCGCGCCGGGCGCGAAGAACGGCAGCAACGGGGCGACCTGTCTCGGCGGCGAAGGTGGTGGCGGCGACACCAGCAGCGATCATCAGGGCGGCGGAGGAGGTGGTGGCTGGGGCCAGGCGGGTGCCAAGGGCGGAAACTCCAGCACGATCCAGGGCGGTCTGGGTGGCCCGGCGGTCGCCTGGCCCGCGACCTACCTCCACGGCGGGTGCGGCGGCGGTGCGGGCGGTGGCCCCGATCCCAACGGCAACAGCGGCAACGGCGGCGACGGAGGCAGCGGCGGCGGCGGCGGCGGGGCGCTGCAGATCTCGGCCGGCACCAGCATCACCATCGGCGGCGGGACCACCGTCGGCGGCGGCGGCGGCACCGGCGGCCACTACGGCGGAGGGGGCGGCGCCGGCGGCAGCGGCGGCAGTATCGTGATCGAGGCCCCCGAGGTCACGGTGACCGGACTGCTCGCGGCCAACGGCGGTGGTGGCGGGGCCGGCGGTATCGCCTGGTCGTACGCGCTGGCCAACAACGGCTCCAACGGCGGGCTCACCACGGTCCGGGCCGCTGGCGGCGTGTCGCAGTCGACGTGGGCCGGCGAGGGCGGACTCGGCGGGGCGCAGCAGCCAGCAGTGGCGGGTCAGGCGGCGTACAACGGCGGCGGCGGCGGCGGCGGGGCCGGCGCGATCTGGATCCAGGCCCAGGCGGCCAGCGTCACGCCCTCCTCGCCACAGCACACCCTCGGGTCCACGCTCGGCACGTGGTGAGCGAACCTGCCGACACCGCCCCACACCGTCGTGGACTTCCTTTGCGCCAGTGCACGAATCGCAGTAGGTTGGGGAGAGTCACACCGTTCATGGATCACTCGACGTTCCGGATCCTGCAGGACCTGCGCGAGGCCGCCGCATCCAGCGACGGCGGCGAGGTGGTGTTGCGCAGCAGCGCCAACACCGGGCGGGTCTTCTTCCACGGCGGGCGGGTGGCGTGGGTCGTGGCCTCCACCACCCGGCAGACCTTCCTGGCCCATTTGACGGAGGTCGCCGGGCTGACCCGCGAAGATCTGGACGAGGTGCTCGAGACCTGCAAGCGCACCGGCGACAACTTCGGTGAGACCATCGTGGAGTGGGGGTTGCTGGACGAGGCCACGCTGCGCGGGCACTTGCTGGACGAGGTCTCGCGCTGTCTGCTGGAGATCCTGCTGTGGCCCGAGCCGAACTCCATGTTCGTGCCCGAGACCCGGCCCTACAAGGGCAACCTGACCTTCGAGCTGAGCGAGGTGCTGCAGCGCGTGCTGGAGCTGGACACGGGCCATCACCTGCCCTTCGCCGACATCACCGTGGAGCAACTGTTGGAACAGGCGGATCGGCAGGCCGCCAACCGGACCGCTGCACCGCACACGGCGGCCGACACGCCCGATGATGAGCCCGAGGGAGACGTGGACCGCGAGCCACCGATGGCCACGGCCGAGGTGTTCCCCGTGCCCAGGGGACCTGCGCCCTCCTCGAGCCGGCGCTGGATCATCGTCCTGCTCCCGCTGCTGGCCGCGGGCGGTACAGCGGGCTACTTCGTGCTACGTCACCGGTCCACGCCGCCGGTGGTGGCTCGACCCGACAGCGGGCCCACCGACCTGGGGCGACCCGACCTGAAGCCCACGCCACCCGACGCCGGCCCACCGGATGCCGGACATCCCGACGCCCGGCCACCGGACGCCGTGCCCTCCCCCGGCGGGATCATCGTGACGGAATCCATCCGCGACGGGGTGGGCGCGGTGCAGATCTCCAGTCATCCGTCCCGTGCCCTGATCGTCCTCGACGGCCTCGTCACCGGCCGTCAGACGCCGTACAAGCTGACCCGGGTGGAGAGCGGCGTCGAGCACGTGATCCAGGTGGACCGGCCCGGCTATTGTCCCACCACCAAGCGCTTCAAGCTCGCGGCCGGAATGCAGGCCATGCTCAACCTGACGCTCCGGCGCACGCATGCGCGCCCCGCTGGCACCCCGGTCGCGGTGCGGTTCGTCACCCGACCCGAGCAGGCGCAGATCCGGGTCAATGGCCGTGCGCTCCCACAGCCGACCCCGTTCACGGTGGAGCTCGATCCGCGTCGCATCAGCCGCGTGACCCTGCGAAAGGTCGGCTTCCGCCCATGGCATCGCAGAATCAAGCCGCCGCTGGATGTCCCCCTGACGTTCGAGATCAAGCTGCGGCCGGCATCCCGGCGGCAGCGCCGGCGCCAGTAGCAGCATGCACAGGGAGAGATGACGATGCAACCCTACCGTGACGGTCAAGAACCGCGGCGGCTCTACGTCGGGACCAACGCTCACGTACTGTGCCAGGGCAAGACCGTGGTGCCCCAGGTGCTGGAGAACGAGCAAAGCCCCCAACCCCCTCCGAGTGGCTCCGACCATGGCTGACAAATCGACGCCGGTGACCCGCAAGTAGATCGATGCGGAACGGTCGCTCTTTGGTATACTGCCCGCGCAACGAGCGGGGTGTCACCCGCTCGCACGATCTCGGAGGAACCATGCACGACAACGCTCACAAGATGCTCAAGAAGCTGGCAAGTGGCGACAAGCTCACCCTGGAGCAGCTGGCCCAGGTGCTCCAGTCCGAGGCGAAGAAGCTGCTGGCGGAGAAGGGCGGCCCCCGGTCCGCTGCCGCTGCCACACAGCAGGCGAGCAGCCTGGCGCGCAACCACCTGCGTCCGCTGATCCGCGAGGGCTACGTCCGGCGCGTTGGCCGCGGTCAATACGAGGTGACGGCCTCGGGTACTCTGGCCCTCAGTGGAAAGGCCAAGAAAAAGGTCGCCAAGAAAAAGGTCGCCAAGAAAAAGGTCGCCAGGAAAAAGGTCGCCAAGAAAAAGCCGGTCAGGAAGAAGCTGGCCAGGAAGAAGCTGGCCAGGAAGAAGCCGGCCAGGAAGAAGCCGGCCAGGAAGAAGCTGGCCAGGAAGAAGGGTGCCGGCGCGAGTCTGCACGGCGACCTGGCCCGGCTTCAGGCGCATCTGCAGCAGCTGGCCACGTGGGTTCAGAAGGTCCGCTCACGCCTCAAGTGAGACTGAGACCTCAGACAGCGTGAATGGCCAGCAGGTGCACCGAAGCCGTGAGCGGACAGTGCCAGTCAGCTACCGTCCGAGGTACACCACCACGCAGCAGGTGCCCTCCACCACGTCCAGCGCAGCTCCCACTCCGATACGACGAAACGTCTTCTGCCGCAGCGGGCTGTTCCTGTCCCTGGTGAAGCTCGTTGCACCGCGCTTGTTGTCCTTGATTCCCGCCGAGGTCATGCGCGCGGAGACCGCGCCGTCGAGCTCCTCGAACATCGTGCCCCGGAATCCCTTCCCGGCGCAGGCCCGCTCGGCGTCCCGATCGGCGTAGGCCGTCGTCCGCGACCACCGCTGGCAGGCCGGGCAGCCGACCACGCCAGGCGATGAGATCCTGCTCCACCTGGCGCGCGATGATCGCCGGCTCCAGCGACGAACGGGGCCCCGGGCGTCGCCACTGGAGACCCGCCGTTATGGCGTCCACGGCCTGATGCATGCCCCACAGCGACACCCGACCCACGGCCCCGTAGTCGGTTACCTGCACCGTGCGCTTGCCACGGCTCACCCGCAGGATCGTGCTGGCCTGACAGGTCACGAGTGCGCGGTAGCTGGGCTTCAGCTGGAACACGCCCTGCTCCACGAGGAGCCGGGCCAGCCGGTCGAAGATGGCGGGGTGCAGCTTGGCGTGATAGATCCCGAGCCGTGGGACGTGGGCCTTCCCCTCGTAACCGCGCGGCCATCCCGGTGCACGGTCACGGTGTAGGCCGGACAGGCGCCGAAGCACATCGTCCGCACGAGCGTGATGCTGGTGATGCGGTCAGCCTGTGGGTTGGCGGGCAACGTCGCCGGCTGCCCGCGCAGGATCAGCTTTCCGGTCCGGTCTGCGTCACCCCGCGCTCCGATGAGGCAGATCAACAGGCCCAGCGTCAGCCCCGGACATCTCGGCCAGGCCCGTGATTCGCGCTGGACCATGGGGCTCACTGGCACAGCCCGCTGGTCAGACAGCGGCGCACCACGCCGCCACCCGCGCTGCCGCCGGCCAGCAGCAGCCCGTTGGCGCCGCTGGTCGCCACCGACCAGTAGGCGCCAGCATCTCCGGGCAGGACGGACCACACCTTGGCCAACGACGGCATGGAGAGCTTGTGCACCGCGGCCTGGGCCGTCGTGCCGTCGTAGCCCTGCATCCCCACCACGTAGAGCGACGTTCCGTCGGTGGCCAGATCCATGAACATCTCGCCCATGCTGGTTGGGTTCCACACGTAGCTGTTCTGGACCGTACCGGTGGCCAGGTCGACGCGCACCACCAGGGCTTGCAGGTCCTGGTTGGACAGGCTGGAGAACCCCGCCACATACACATTGCCGCCCACCACCAGCAGGCCTCGCCCCTCGGTGGAATGGGTTCCATCCTGGAACGTGGTCTGCCAGCTCGCGCTACACGAGGAGCAGGGACTGATGCTGCAGGCGGTGTCGCCGACCCGGCCCACCAGGCCCTTGCCCGACTGGCCACCGGTGAAGTACACGAACCCGCTCCCCGCGGGAGCCGTCAGACTCCGCCCGTAACCTGCACCGGCCAGCCCGAAGCCGCACGCCGCCGAGGTGGTGGACGATGCCTTGACGCCCCAGATTCCGGCCACCGTCGTGTCGATGCTCGTGGTGCCACTCATCCACACCGATCCCCCGGCCTGGACCAGATCCCAGATCTCGTCCTTGCTCGTCCCACCGTACAGTCCAACGACCCAGCTCGCCGCCAGCGTCTGTTTGGAGAAGCGACCATACATGCCCTGCTGTGGATCGGTGCCCGAGCTCGGGACGAGCTTGCCTCCGACCAGGATATCGTTGCCCGCCAGCGTCAGCGCGCTGACCGACACCGCTGACGCGGTCGCAGGCAGGTGCGAGGCGCTGCGCAGCAGCGTGCCGCAGCCGTCCAGGGCCGCGAGGTAGATCTTCTGCGGCGCGGAGGTGCCCCCGGCGTAGATCGTGTTGTCCGTGTCCAGCGCCAGACCGCGCACCGCACTGGGGAGCACCGTGGCCCAGCGAGTGCAGTCCTTGCACGCCCCGCCGCTGCACTGCTTGACCTGCGCGGTGCAGTCCTGGCACAGGGCCCCGCTCACACCGCATGCCCCGTCGAGCAGGCCCGGCTGGCAGTCGTGGCTCAGGTTGCAGCAACCCATGGGACACGATTGCGGTGTGCAGGTGCACTGGCCCCCGGAGCAGACCTGCCCCGCCGGACAGCTGCCCGAGGAGCAGACACCCCCGCAGCCATTGGGTGCTCCGCAGGCCTTGCCCGCGCAGCTCGGCTGGCACGCGTAGCAGGTCTGGCTGGCGCCGCAGGACTGGCCGAGCACCAGACAGTCGGTGCAGCTCGCCCCCCCGGTGCCACAGTGATCGTCGGAGGCGCCAGGGAAACAGCTGTCGCTCTGGCAGCAGCCTCCGGCGCAGGACTGGGGCGTACAGGCGCAAGCGCCGTTCTGGCACACCTGGCCCGTGGGACAGGGCCCGCTGCACACCCCACCGCATCCATCGGTGTCCCCGCAGTTCTTGCCGCCGCAGGCCCGGACACATCCGTCGGGGAAGCCAATGCCTGCCTCGTCGTGGGGCCCATCCGAACGGGAGGGGGTACTTCGCGACCCGGCGCACGCCGCGAAAATCAACGAGACCAACACGCTGGTGAGTGTGGCGTACCTCATCCTCGTAGTAGACGACACATTCGGGCTCCGGTAAAGCCCCATCGTGGACGTCTGCGCGGGCGGCCTGCCTTCTATTTTGTCCGCCGCTGCTCCATACTCTTCAGGTGCCTCGTCACCCCGGCATCGCATTGTGCCTGGTGCTGCCAGCACTGGCGCTGTCGACACGTCCCGGGCTCGGGAAACCAGCAACGGGTGACCAACGCCCTGCGCGACGTGGATCTCCCACCGGGACAGTACCGGGCCAGCGTCGTGGTGCAAGTCGCGGGCGCCACCGGTTCGCCGCAACGCTACGACGTGGACCTGCTGATGGAGGCCATCGACGGGGGCGGCGGTTGCGTGGTGGGGGGACTGACGGCTACCGGTTCAATCGCGATGCTGGCGCTGCTGTTGGGCCTCGCGCTGGCCCGATCCGGCCGATCCCGGTCACGCCGATCCCGGTCACGCCGATCCCGGTCACGCAGTCGCCGATCCCGGTCACGCCGATCCCGGTCGATCCCGGTCACGCAGTTGACTTGTTGACTTTCTTGTCGCACGGACGCCGATCCCGGTCGATCCCGGTCACGCAGTTGACTTGTTGACTTTCTTGTCGCACGGACAATCCCGGTCACGCAGTTGACTTGTTGACTTTCTTGTCGCACGGACGACACCTCACCGGCGACGGCGAACCCACAGCAACAGCACCAGCGCCAGGCTGACGGGCGCGGCCATCACCGGGGGAGCCACCTGGCCCATGTGGCAGTCGCACCCCACCTCGTCGCCGTCACCCCAGGGCACGCACTGACCCCACCTGCAGTACTCGCCATCGAGGCACTGCTTGCCCTGGCACAGGTCGACGCAGTCCTGCGCCACATCAGGCCCGCACGGCGGCTTGCAGTCCGCGTCTTCGGACCGGGTCAGCCCAGGAGGGCAGCAACCATCGGCGCCCGCGGGATCGGGATCGAGCGCCGTGTGGCCGCAGCTCGGGTTGCAGGCCGCGCCCACCAGGCCATCGGAGGTGCAGGGATCGCCGTCGTCGCAGCTCATGTCGCACGCCCCGTTCTGACCCGCGGGGATCTTGGACCGCGGCGGATACCCGCGATGGAAGGACGAGATGCGCCCGCCGTATGTCCAGGTGATGACGCGACGGCTGGCCGAGATCTGCTCCCCGCTCTGCCCGTGGGCTCCATGCTAGGGGGGCTCCCGAGTCGCAGCGCCAGGGCGCTGTCCGCCACGTTCCTGCTCCTTCTGATGCCGGGCTGTCCGACGCCTCCCGCGCCAAGAGCGGCACCGCGCGCCCCCGCCGCGCCGCCGGTCCGGGTGCTGCACGACTTCAGCGCGCCGCAGACGTTCACGCAGCTCCTCGGGGTGGATCGGCAGCGCCACGAGGCCCTCGCGTTCGTCCGCAGCTTCGGCTCCGTACACCCCCGCTCGCCGGTGCGCCTGGTCACCGTACCCCTCGCGCCCGGCCGCCACGTCACCACCTGGACGCTGCCCCGCCCCGCGTCGGCGCTCATCGACCAGGCCATGCTGTACGATCTGCAGCAAGCTCAGGGCAAGGCGTGGCTCGCCCGGCTCCTCGAGGTGATCCAGCGGCTCGGCCCCTGGTATGTGTCGCGAACCCCGCCCGTGCTGGACGTCAGCCCCGACGGACAATGGATTGTCTACGCCGATACTCCGGACAAGCGCGCCATGGCTTCCCCGCATGGCGGCCCGGCGCAGATGCTCAACGGCGACAGCCCCGCCTGCTACCAGACCACCTTCTCCCCGGACGGGCGCTGGCTCGCCTACTCGTGCTTCAACCGACGGCACAAGGAGTACTGCCCCACGCTCCGCGCCGTCGTCGCCCCACGGGACGCGCCAGCGGCGCCGCAATCGCTCTGCTCTCCCCGGGGCTTCACGGTCTCGGGCCCCTACTGGCAGCCCGACTCCAGCGCCTTCATGGCCCTGGTCAGGCGCGGGTTCGGCGCCTACATCGACCCGGTCCACCGGATCTGCCTCGTGCGGGTGGAGGTCTCCGGCCGCGCACCCTACGAGAGGGCGCTGTGGTGCGAGGACCTCGACCCAGAGCGGGACGCGCACCGGAAGTTCCGCTTCCGCCCGGCGCCCGACGGTCGCACGGCGGTGTTGCTGATCCAGACCGCGAGCCGGGAGCGGTGTCGTGTCGTCGCTCGCTGGCTCCGCCTCTCCGACGGTGAGCAGCTGGCCGCCTGGAGCGACGTCCCGGTCGGCATCGGGCTGTTGACCGACGCGGTCCTCTCCGCGGACGGCCGCCTGCTGGCGCAGGGCTGTGACGGCGGCCTCCTGGCCCTGGACCTGAAGACGGGTCGGGCTGTCCAATACCTGCGCGGACGCTCCCTGTCGGGGCTGGCATGGGACGGGGGCAGCGACCTCGTGGCCCTGGAGTACGTCCCTCCGGCGGACTACCGGCTGCTGGCGGTGGATCTCCGACGGGCCCGGACCGAGGTGATGATCCCGCTCGACCCCCTCGGACCCACGTCCCGCCCGGACACCAGTCGCTGATAGCCAGCCTTCCGTCGATGTCCGAAAACGTCCAGACATTTCGGTCGCCGAAGCTATGATGCAAGCACGATGCTGGACCACGACACCTGCTACCGGGCGCTGAGGACGCGCGATCAACGGTTCGATGGCAAGTTCTTCACCGGGGTGACCACCACCGGGGTGTACTGCCGTCCGGTGTGCCCGGCCGTCCTGCCCCGGGCCAAGAACTGCACCTTCTTCGCCTGTGCAGCCGCGGCGGAGGACGCCGGGTTTCGCCCGTGCCTGCGATGTCGGCCCGAGACAGCCCCCGGAACCCCTGCCTGGCGTGGGACCTCGGCCACGGTGTCGCGGGGGATGCAGCTCATCGAGGAAGGTGCCCTGGATCGCGGAACCGTCGAGGAGCTGGCAGCGCGCCTGGGCGTGGGAGACCGACATCTGCGCCGACTGTTCGTCGAGCACCTGGGAGTCCCCCCGCTGGCCATCGCGCAGACGAAGCGGGTCCACTTCGCCAAGCGGCTCATCGCCGACACGCGGCTGCCCATGACACAGATCGCCCTGGCCGCGGGCTACCGCAACGTGCGCCGCTTCAACGCCGAGGTGCGGCGCATCTTTCGACAAAGCCCGCGTGACATGCGAGCCGGGCAACGACACGACGACGCGAAGAACGGCCCCGCCATCACCCTGCGTCTGTCCGTCCGAGCGCCGTTCGACTGGGACGCCGTGCTCGCGTTCCTCGCTCCCCGCGCGATCCCCGGCGTGGAGCGCGTGTCCGACGGTGTCTACCGGCGAACGGTCGACGAAGGCGAGTTCACGGGCGTCATCGACGTCTCGCGGCTTGTGACCCGCAGCGGCGACCTTGTGCTGGTCTCTGTCCCGGTGGCCGGCACACCCCACCTGGGACGGATGGCGGCGCGGGTCCGCGCGCTGTTCGACCTGGGCGCAGATCCAGCTGCCATCGCGGATCAACTCGTAACCGATGCGCGGCTCCGACGCCTGATCCGCCGGTGCCCCGGGCTGCGCGTGCCCGGCGCCTGGAGCCGATTCGAGACGGCGGTGCGGGCAATCATTGGTCAGCAAGTCAGCGTCGCGGCGGCCACACGGCTGGCAGGCAAGCTCGTTCGTGCCTTCGGCCACCCGATGGTCGATGGGTCACCACCGCTGACGCATGTGTTCCCTCGCCCGGAGGACCTTGCCGACGCGGACATCGCCGCCGTTGGCATGCCCAAGGCCCGGGCCGAGACGATCCGCGCCCTGGCGCGGGCGGTGTGTGACGGATCCCCGGTGCTCGAGACCGCACCGAGCCTCGACGCTGCTCTGGAGCGGCTGACCGCGCTGCCCGGCTGCAGTGACTGGACCGCGCAGTACATCGCGATGCGCGCGCTGCGTGAGCCCGATGCGTTCCCGGCTGGCGATCTCGGTCTACGCAAGTCCCTGGCTCACGGCAAGACCACACCGTCGGCCGCCGCCGTCCGGCGGGGCGCCGAATCATGGCGGCCCTGGCGGGCATACGCCGCCATGTGGCTCTGGACATCGCCTGGCTGAAAGGAACAGACCATGCCTGGTTCCACGACATCGACGACATCGACGGTGATCGATACGCCCATTGGACCCGTGAGCCTGGTGGCGGGGCCCAAAGGGTTGACACACCTGCGGCTCGGGGCAACCCCCGACGGATCCGGAGAACACCCTCACCGTACCGCGAGAGGCGTTCTCGAGGCCGCTACCCGACAGCTGACGGAGTACTTCGCCGGCCGCCGTCGAGCGTTCGATGTTCCGCTGGATCTGGTCGGCACGCCGTTCCAGGTCGCGGTGTGGCGTGCCCTGCTAAAGATCCCATTCGGCACCACCGCCAGCTACGGTGACATCGCCCGGATGATCGGCAAGCCGAAGGCGGTGCGAGCGGTGGGCGCCGCCAACGGGGCCAACAACATCGCGATCATCGTTCCCTGCCACCGCATCGTGGGCAGCGACGGCACGCTCACGGGCTACGGCGGCGGACTGCCCATGAAGCGGCGGCTGCTGGCGCACGAGGGGATCGCGCTGAGCCGGGACCGGGTGGTCTCCTGAGCTGTGCCGCTGCCTGGATTCGTGGCCCTACTCGTGGTCGCAGGATCAGCTCGAAACACCCCGGACCGTATCCCGCCCGCAGCCCGGTCGGCCAGTAGGTCTTGACAGACAGGGTTGCAGTGCTACTCTGTTTGCACTACAAATCTGTCTGCATCAGGCGATCCAATGAATACACCGGATGATTTCGTACAGCGAGCGATTGCCGATCTCGCAACAGTCCGCAAGGCAATTGAAACATCGGGCGGCGACACTCATACGCGGCCTGACCGCGCGATCATCGGCGCCAACCTGACGCTGCAGATCACGGCGTTTCTGCTGGCGAGCGGCTTCCTGATCTGGGAGCTCGTCAGCGGCCATCTGAACAGCATGATCTTGACCCTCTCCGCCCAGGACACCGACCTGGCCACCTTCAGCATCATCGTCATCGGGACGATCTTGTTGTTGCTGGTCGTCACCTACCAGCGCTCGGTCCTGTTGAGCTGGCCCCTGGCCGGCTTCATTCTGGTATGTGGGATCTCCATCGTCGAGAATCTCCGCCTCACCCGCAACCAGCCCCAGAGCCCGACGGCAGCCAAATGACCGTCAAGAACCTGCTGGTCGCCAACAAGCTCCTCGCCGACCGGGTGCGGCTGGCGATCATGGCCACGCTCGCCGCGGTCGAGGATCCGTTGGACTTCACGGCGCTGCTCGAGACCCTGGAGCTGTCGCGGGGCAACCTGTCCAGCCACATGCGCAAGCTGGAGGACGCCGAGTTCGTCGAGGTCCACAAGGAGTTCATCGATCGTCGCCCTCGTACGACCTACACCTGCACCGACCTGGGTCGTCGTGAGCTGCAGGGCTATCTGGAGCAGCTGGAGTCCTTTCTGAAGGGCGTGAAGGGCGCCAGATGACAAGGCAGCTGCCCATCATGATGACCAACAGATCCGTCGCCATCATCGTCTCCTTCGCGCTGGCCATGCTGATCTGGCTGCCCTGCATGCACCTGCTCTTTCAGCCCGATGTCGACGACTACCTCAGCCGGGATGGCGTCTCACTCGAGGCCGCCCGGCTCGCTGCCCGGCACACCCGGGTCTGGGCCAACCCGGCCGCGGGGCACCAGGAAATCGAGACGATGCGCGGCAGCAACGCCGAGTGGGACTTCATGGGACGGACCTTCTTCGTGCTGGCGATGGCCAACATGGCGCTGCGTGAACCCGCAGAGCGATCCACGTACCTGGCCCGGATGGACTCGATCATCGAGGCCACGATCCGGGTCGAACGAGAGCAGGGGCTCTACTTCTTTCTGATGGACTATGCGCGAGATCGCCCCTTCGTGGAGTCTCCCCCCCGCAGCCTGTTCATCGACGGTGAGATCGCCTTGATGCTGGGCGTGCGCCGAATCGTGGCCGAGAAGGAAGGGTACAGGACGCTGCTTCGCGAGCGCGTCCGGGTGATCGTCGACCGGATGCAACGCGGGCCCGTGAAGTGCGCGGAGAGCTATCCCGACGAGTGCTGGATGTTCTGCAACACCGTCGCCCTCGCGGCGGTCAAGATCGCCGACGTGCTGGACGGAACCGATCACACGACCTTCTTCGACGCCTGGCTCGAGGCCGCGAAGCGGAAGCTCGTCGACCGCCGAACCGGCCTCCTGATCTCCAGCTTCGGTCTGGATGGGTCGCGAAGGGACGGCCCCGAGGGGTCTTCGATCTGGATCGCGGCGCACTGCCTCGAGCTCATCGACGAGGCCTTCGCCAGGGACCAGTACGCCCGGGCCAAAAAGGAGCTGGGCCGGAGTCTGCTCGGCTTTGGCTACGCCCGGGAATGGCCCGAGTCGAGCAAGGGGCCCGCGGACATCGATTCGGGTCCGATCGTACCGGTCCTCGAGGCCAGCCCCGGCTCGAGCGGCCTCGCGCTGGTGGGCGCCGCGACGTTCGGCGACCGCGACTACTTCGCGCAGCTCTGCGCGTCCTTGAACTTCGCCGCCTTGCCCATCGAGGAGGACGGCGCGCTGCGCCACGCCATGAGCAACCAGGTCGGCGATGCCGTGATGCTCTACGCGATGGTCCTTGGCCCCGTGTGGCATGAGGTGAAAGCGAGGGCAAAGTCATGAGATGGCGCCACCTGCTCCATCCCACCCGGTTCTTCTCGCCGAGAGGACTCATCGTCCGGGCGGCGGTGTTGACTGCGGTGTTCGGGCTGTTGCACCTGCTGGGGCTCAGAGAATACGCCTGCGTCTTCAGCGGAACGTCACCCACCGGCGGGCACCTGCCCCACACGCTGGCGGCAATGTTGGGCGCGACCTACGTGGTGCTGTACCTGCTGGTGGTGGTGGTCGTTCCGGTGTTTGTCATCGCCGCGGGGTTCCTCTGCCTGTATTCGCTGGTCACTCGATGTTGCCGAGACAGCCCAGACCGACGGTGACCTTGGCGCCGGTGAGCCCCTGAGCCCAGGTGCAGGTGCTCGGGCAGAGGATGATCTTGGTCGGTGTCGTGTTGTTGTCGTAGTACCAGCCCCCGCTGCCGCACTGGGTCAGGTCGGCGACGTGGGGGAGCTTCTGCGGCGCGCTCCCCGCAGAGGCCACCATCTCCACCGAGACCTGCTGGGGGTTGATCTTCTTGCCGGCGGGTGCCGTCGGCATGGCGATGTCGCAGGAGATCTTCGACCCCGACACGACGGCCGTCGCGAGCTTGTCGAACACCGGCTTGAAGTCCTGCAGACAGAGATCTCCCGACACGCCGCCGGTCTGCTGCACCAGCGTCTTGTACACCGTCCCGATATTCGCCGCCGTGGCGCACTTGGTGTAGCAGAAGATCCCGTGGAACTTGTAGCCGGTGAAGGTGGGCGCGTCGAGCGCCTGGAGCTGACTGTCGAAGGAGGCGGCGGCGAGCTTCGAGTTGTCGTCGGTCACGATGACAACGTGCTTGGCCGCGTTCGGGCGCAGCGCGCTCTTCCAGTTGAGGTAGGTGCTGATACAGAGGCTGAGACCGTTCGTGCTGCCGACCTGCTGATCCACGTGCAGGAACGTGGGAGGCTTGCTGTCGGTCGTCGGACAGCCACCCGCGCCCAGCGGCGGGTCGATGCAGATCCCGTACCCGTGGTTGGGGTAGCTCGAGATCACGACGACGTGGAAGTCGACGCCGCTGGCGGCGATCTGCTGCGAGAACCCGTTCATGTTCTGCTGCACCCAGGTCGCCTCGAGCGCCATGCTCCCCGAGTTGTCGAGGATGAAGACGATGTCCGAGGGCTGCTTGGTCAACGTGGCCTCGGTGGTGGCGGTGGCGCAGGCGCTGTCCCCCGATGACGTGTGACCATCGCCGAAGGACACCCCGCCGTCCGCGGCGCGTCCGTCGCCGCCGCCGCCGTCGTGGTCACCTCCAGTGGTGGCCGTCCCTTCGCAAGAAACAAGCAACAGCCCCAGCAAACAGATCGTGATCCGCATACGTTCATGGTAGGGGCGCTTGATCCGGGGGACAAGCCGCAATTGCTCGTGATCCGTTGTGCTACCTGGAATGTCAGAGGATTCTTGGCGCCGCCTTGCCCTGCGGTCCACAAGACCTATGCTGTAGTGATGCTTGGTTACATCCTCTCACGGGCCGTCGGTCTTTACTCCCTCATCATCCTGTTGTGGGTCATCACCTCGTGGTTTCCGCAGCTGCGCCGCCACGAGATCGTTCGCGCGGTGGGGCGGATCTGCGAACCTCCGCTCGGCGTCGCCCGGCGAATCATCCCCAACACTGGCAGCATCGATCTCTCGCCGATGCTGGTGATCGTCCTGTTGCAGGTGCTGGCAGGCGCGCTGCTACGGCTCCCGTTCTGACCAGCGGCGTGGTGACTACATGGACTCCTGCCCCGCGCTGAAGAGCGCCGGGGGTGCGGTCTTGCTCAGCGAATAGAGGACGTCTCCGCTGGCCAGAGCGGCGGAGACACACGCCTGGATCTTCCCGCTGGCGGTCCAGCGGCGCGGCCACAGCCGGCCAGGGCCCCGGGGCTCGACCACGAACTCCGCCCACGAGGCGATGTTGATCGTGTTCCCGATCGGATAGAACACCGACTCGCTGGCCGAGCTGGGGTTGCAGGAGCCATTCGTCGCGAGGGAATAACCCGTGGCAGACTTCGCCCCCACGGCGTAGAGCTCGTTCGTCGATCCGCTCTGGCATCCGCTGACGGAGGTCGTCTTCAGCGCGTACTGCGCGGTGGGCAGGCAGGAGACCGATATCCCGGCGGGCTTGGTACAGGCGGCATCACTGAAGGTCGTCTGACTGACCCCCGCGGCCGTGGCCGGTAGGCATCGATACACGCTGTTGCTCTCCCCGTGGGTCAGCGTGCAGTCGGTCGAGGTCGTCGTGTCGTGGTAGGTCAGCTTGTACTCGGTGCCGCCCGATCCGCTGGACGAATACTGCTGGATCGATCCATCGGCTCCTTGCAGCATGTGGGGCTGAAGTCGAGTCGAACCGCTGTTCAGGACCTCGACCGCCGCGAGGTACTTCGTCTCGTCGACCGGCAACAGCAGCCGGTAGCTGGACGGATTCGCCGGCAACGCGGCGGGGACGCACTGCCCGCTGGAGCTCATGGAATAGGCGTTGCTGCCGAAGCTGGGGGCGCTCCCCAACATGCGCAGCTCCTGCGGCGAGCAGGCCGTTGCACCATACCGGACCCTGACGTAGGAGGGGGAGATGGCGCAGGACGGGGCATCGAGCATGCTCGGCTTGGTGCAGGCGGCATCCACGTACTTCAGCAAAGTCGAGTACCGGATGGCGGTGACCGGGGGCAGGCAGCGCCACTTGCCGTCGCTGGCCCTGGAGAAGTCGCAGTTCTCCTGACGGTCCGTGTCGTACCAGCCGCGGAAATCGATGAATCCCTCTGGCGTCGTCACGTAGCGCGCGTGCAAACGCGAGCCGTTGGTGATCTTTCCAAAGAACTTCGGAACCGCCTGGTCGGGCGCAGAACCGTCAGTCGGAGACGTCTGGTCGGGCAGCGGAACGGAGGCGTCGCCGGCCGCGTCGCTGGTCGCGTCGTCGAC
>Ga0210044_10001171_pt1 | contig 39698 bp, 33 predicted proteins | sample CryGey13umfilter_2_FD_183959 | JGI IMG/M metagenome (GOLD analysis project Ga0210044, IMG submission 183959) | Groundwater microbial communities from aquifer in Utah, USA - Crystal Geyser 4/9/14 3 um filter (SPAdes) (version 2) | ecosystem: Environmental > Aquatic > Deep subsurface >... | reverse complement strand
ACAAAGCTATGAAAGTGCTTAGAGCCAGACTTTATGACTTAAAATTAAAAGAACACACAGATGAAATTTCTGCTCAAAGAAAAACTATGGTTGGAAGCGGTGACAGAAGTGATAAAATAAGAACATACAATTATCCCCAAAACAGAGTTACTGATCACAGAATTGGGCTAACGCTTTATAATCTTTCAAATATAATGGAAGGTGATCTTGATGAGCTTTTAGAACAATTAAAAATTGCAGATACGGCAGAAAAACTTCAATCAAATAATTAAAACTTATTTGGCCTGAATTGTAATCAGACTTATATCATCTTCAAAATTACCGCCTGTAAAATTCTGAAATTCTGTTTTTAATTTATTCATAGGATTTTCTTCAGGAGTAATATTTCTTATAACAGAGCTCATCGTTTTAGCTCCAAATTGTTCGCCATTGGGATTACGTGATTCTATTATACCATCAGTTACTATAAAAACACAATCATTTTGATTAAGTTTTAGATTAATGTCTTCATAGTTGCCATCAGGAGCAAAGCCCAGCAATAAACCTTTTGATTGAATTTTTTTTAATTCATTTTTTGATCTGTCTAAATATAAAATAGGTAAATCACCTGCACCTGTATACTTAAGAGTTTTGTCTTTCTTATTAATTATTACAATAGATAATGTTGCAAAAACTTCAGATACTTTTGCATCTTTATATACAGATTTATTTACTTGCTGTAAAATAATACTTGGTGTAAGATTAGTAGCATTTTGTAATACAACTCTTATTGCACTTCTAACATAACCTGCATAAGCAAATGCAAAATACCAGGCACCCCATTTCTTACCCATTACATCGCCTAAAACAATAGCCAGATTATTTTCATCTAAAGTAAAATAATCCAGAAAATCACCACCTGGTATTCCTTTATATGTCTGATGCCATTGTTGAATATCAAAGCCTTCAAATTTTGGTGTTGTATCCGGAACAACTTTTACATGAATTGAATCTGCTGCATGTTGAAGTTCTGAAACTGCTTTTTGCCTTTCTTTTCCTAAACTTTTAACTATTGCTGTTACTTTTGCTACCACAACTCTAGGTCCTGCAGTTTTTAAAACATAATCAGCAATACCTAAATCATAACCCTCAAGTATATCATCTTCTTCCCCTTTGGAGGTAAGAAATACAAAAGGAATTCCTTTAAGAGATTCTTCTTTTAATATCATTCGCCTAAATTCAAATCCATCTTTTTCAGGCATCATAATATCAGAAATTATTAAGTCAGGTTTAAAATCAATTGCTTTTTTTAATCCTTCATCAGCACTTGGCATAAATTCACAAAAGAAACCTTCTTTTTTAAGATTATATTGAAACAACATTCCCAAAGATTTATCATCATCTACTAATAAAATTTTTGCTTTTTGTTCAGAAAAAGATTCCTCAACTTTATTTTTATTTCCAAAATTTTTATAAATATCTGATCTGCGGAGTAATGCTTGTATTTTGAATAACAGATTGTCAATATCAACCGGTTTAAAAATTATATCATCGGCGCCGGCATCAAGTGCTTTATTTTTATTACCAACTGTTGGATCTCCGGTAACGAATATAAATGGAATTAAGCTTAATTTTTTATTCTTTCTTACAATGGCACAAAATTCATAACCGTCCATTTCGTCCATTATAATATCACATAAAACTAAATCTATATTATTGTCTTCCAGGATTTTTTGTGCTTCAGATGGTTTAGCAGCTTCGTAAACATTATAGAAGTTTAAGGAAAGTTGTTGGTTTAGCAGGTCTCTAATTATGGGATCATCATCTATTACTAAAATTGATTTCTGAGTTTTTCCATTCATGTGTAAAATTATTTAATTATAAATCAAAATTAAGGTCAAGAAAAACTGGCAATAGCTTCCTCTTTTGTTGAAAATGCTTCAAACACTCTATACATTCTGGTTAACTCAAACATTGAATGTACAGCCGGTTGAAATCCTACAAGTTTTAGATCCCCACCAAGAGTAGTTATTTTTTTTAGTGTTACTACTAATGCCCCAAGAAAAGTAGAATCAATAAATTCACATTGTCTAAGATCAACAACAATTTTTCTAACATGTTCTTCTATATCCTGAGCTAAAGTCAATTTAAATTCTTCAGCTTCTTTAAGTGTTGCTCTTGTTAGATTAACAATTTCAACTGTTATATCCCCATATTTTTCTTTTGTAAAATCCATAGTTTATCCAAATAATAATAAGTTTACTAAAGATATCATTCGTTTGAACGATTTTCAATTCTATATTTTTCCATGAGCCTATAAATTGTTGCCCTGCCTAATTTTAATTTTTTAGCAGCTTCAACAATATTTCCATCTGTTACTTCTAAAGCGTGTCTAATTGCATCTTCTTTTAATTTTTCAAAAGGAATAATAGTATTACCTTCAAATAACCCGCCCTCAGGTATTGCATGCGATTTTTTGTCTTCATTTTGTTTAATATGCGGAGGTAAATCTTCCACATCAATTAATTCTTTTTCTGCAACTATTATACATCTCTCAATTGTATTTTCCATTTCCCTTATATTTCCGGGCCAGTCGTAATCATAAATGTTCTTAATTGCTGCTTTTGTAAATCCTTTTATGTCCCTTGCTAATTTTTCATTACATTTTTTCAAAAAATATTCGGTTAATACAAGAATATCACCCCTTCTGCTTCTTAAAGGAGGAATAAAAATAGGAAACGAGTTTAATCTGTAATAAAGATCTTCTCTAAAATGCTTTTCCTGAACTGCATCTCTCAAGTCTCTGTTTGTGGCAGATAGAATTCTAACATTTGTTTTTATAAGTTCTGTTCCACCTACTCTTTCAAATTCTCTTTCTTGAATTACTCTGAGTAATTTTGCTTGTAAGAGCATTTCCAGTTCACCAACTTCATCTAAAAAGATTGTTCCTTCGTTTGCTAATTCAAATTTTCCCAATTTTCTTTGATGTGCGCCGGTAAATGATCCTTTTTCATGGCCAAATAATTCACTCTCTAATAATTCTCTTGGTATAGAAGCACAATTTACAACAATAAATGGTTTATCTTTTCTTTTACCATTATAATGAATAGCTCTGGCAATAAGTTCTTTTCCAGTTCCACTTTCTCCGTGTATTAAAACAGTTATATCATTGTCTAATACTTTTGAAACTAATTTGAATACTTCCTGCATTCTTTTATCGGCAGAAATAATATTATTAAAGCTATATTCTTTTTGAACAGTTTCTTTTAAGTTTTCTAATTCTTTAGTTAATTCATAATTTTTGATAGCATTTTTTACAGTAGGTTCTAATCTTTGTACATCGATTGGCTTTGGAAAATAATCAAAAGCACCAAATCTTAATGAATCAACTGCTGTTTCAACATCACCTTGTGCAGAAAGCATAATAACAGGAAGCTGCTGGTCAGTTTCACGAATCTTTTTTAAAACATCAAGTCCGCTGATTCCTGGAAGCATAATATCTAATAATAATAGATCGGGTTTTTTATTTTCCAATCTTTTTAATAAGTCTTCACCGGAATCAAAAACTTCAGTTTCATAATCCCATTTATCTTTTACCCAATATTTTAACAACTTAGAAATTGCTCTTTCGTCGTCACAAATAAAAATGACTTTACTCACTTTTCTCCTTTACAATTGATTTACTAATAATAACGGTAGTTTAATTGTAATGGAAGTACCTTTGTTCAAATCACTTTGAACAGAAATAAATCCTTTATGTAAATCTACAATTTGTTTAACAAAAACCAAGCCTAAGCCTGCTCCTTGAATTTCAGATTCATTTACTTCAGCTCTAAAAAATTTCTGAAATATTTTATTAATATCTTGTTCGGGAATCCCAATACCTGTATCTGAAATAATAATTTCAAATTCTTTATATAAAGATTGCCCAATAATAGTTATTCTGCCCCCTTTTGAAGTAAATTTAACAGCATTATTTATTAATTCAATTAATATTTGACTAATTTTTTCTTCATCAAGAATTAATATATTTTCATCCTTGGGCAGATCAAGAGTTAAATTTAATTCTTTTTCACTAATAATTGGTTTAGTTTCTTCTACAACATTATTTATTAACTTAACAATATCTATTTTTTTCTTTTCAAGTTTTATTTCCCCGCCTTCAAGTTTTGATATATTCAAAATATCATTGATCAATCTGGCAAGTCTTTTACCTTCGTTAAGAATTAATTTATTAAATTCTTCACGCATTTCTATAGGCATTTGTGAATCGGTATCAATAGTCTCGGAGAAACCTATAATTGAAGCTAAAGGAGTTCTCATTTCGTGTGAAATGCTGGACATAAATTCATTTTTTAACCTGTTCAACTCTTCCAAAATGGATTTGCTGTAAATTGATCTTTGTCTCTCAATAGATATAAGTCTATTTGCCTCGGAAAGTTTTTCCTTTAGGTCGGCTAATTTATTTTGATCATCAATATTTTGTGTAATATCTCTTCCAATTCCAATAATATTACTAATTTCATCTTTTTCTATTATAGAATTACAATTAAATTCATAAAAAGCATTTGAACCATCAAGAGATTTTAAATTTGCTCTAAAGGATACAACTTTTTTGTTTTCTAATAATTTTTTTATTGATTCGGATACTATTACTGAATCTGAAGAATCTATAAAATCAGTAAAATGTTTACCAATAATGTCAGATTCTTTATACCCCAGTTTTTTAGCTCCGCTTTTATTAACCACATCAAAATAACCTGAAGGATTTAAAATAAAGATTAAATCATCTGAAACATTTAATAATATCTCAAATTTATTTTTAAAGTTATTTTTCTGTATAGATTTATTATTCATCAAAACTAAAATAAATTAATTTAATGTTTTTTTTCAATATTATTTATTCCTTTTTAACAAGAAAAAAAGCACAATAATTATTACAACACCGCTTAGTATATAAATCCATTCCGGAGTCTCTTTCAACCTAAAAGGTTTATATTTAGCATATAAAACTTTACCGGAATCAATTTCTTCAGGTCTAAACTTCCAAATTAAAGTATTGTTTTCTTTTTCCTGAGAATTATCATCATAAATTTTTCCATAAAAAGTATGTTTATAGGTTATGCTGAACTTACTGGAATCTGTAATAAAATTATGGCTTACATGTGGAACATTTTGAGTAAAGGTAGTTATACCGTCGTCGTCCTCAAGCAGCAAAAAATTAGAATTCTTAAATGTTTTTGATTTATTCAATGAATCAATACTGTCAAATGTTATATCAACAATTGCATGAGTTGTTCCGTCAGTAGTATCAGTATATACATTTATTCCTTCTAATTTATAATAATCAGATGTAAATTCTTTTTTTAAAAATTCAGGATTAAAGAAAGTTAAATTCTTGAGTTGATCAGAATTAATATCATAAGGTAAATTACTCCAATAATGCATGCTCATTTTACCGGATCCATCAGGATAAATGTTAACATCTTGAATATAATTCAAACAACCCGGTTGGAGAAAAAGATAAGCAATACTAATTATTTTTATAATCAGCTTTAATTGTCTTTTTGAGTTAAAAATATTAGTTATCACTATTTATAAGGAAAAATATTGATTGCTTTAAATTATAGATAAATTTCCAATTTATCACTATTTTGCTATTCATTTAATTATTGGATACGATATGCCAACATACGAATACAGGTGCAATGATTGCGGAAAAAGATTTGAACTGTTCCAGAAAATGAGCGACAAACCGGTAGAAAAATGTCCTCATTGTGAAGGAGATGTTACTAAAATAATAAGTGCAGGAATGGGAGTAATATTTAAGGGATCAGGCTTCTATCACACCGATTATAAAAACAATAATTCTAAGGACAAACCTAAGTCAGAAACTTCTAAAAAGTCTACAGATACTGTGACTAAAGATGTTTCTAAAAAAGGAACAGCAAAAGAAACAAAAAAATTTAAAGAAGATTAAGTATTAAAAATCAGCACCTAAAGATATATAATGTATCGGTGATGAAAATCCATCAAAATCATAAGCCCAGCCCACATCATATTTAACTAAAAAATTCAAGAAAAATACTCTGGCTCCAACTCCCATTCCGATCATTAAATCTTTCGTCATCAAATTTCCATTACTATCTCTCGTAAACAATTTAAGACTGCTGTTCTGATTCCAGGTTGCACCTGCGTCAACAAATAACGCGCCCTGCATATTACTGAAAAACAATGGCAGACCACCGGTTAGTAAATATCTAATTAATGGAAATCTTAATTCCATATTTAACATTGTGTATTTAGAACCAATACTAGCAGCATATTCATATCCTCTTAATGGAACACCTGCAGTTAAAAATACAAAATCCGATGTTGTTTCAATTGGGACTTCCTGTGTAGCAAATTTTCTGTTAATCCAATTTTCCGTACCACCAAGGAAAAATCTTTGCGGATTTGCTCCACCGGAATAACCACCTGCAAGTCTGACTGCAAATGAATAATAGCCTTCACCCATTTTAAAATAAGCTCTGTAATCTCCGGTAATAGAATAAAAACTTAAATTACTTTTTGAAATTCCAGGGTTACCAAAAATATCAAATCTATATCTTGAACCATCCACAGGAGATGTAATTCCCCACATCACATTGTCCTTAACCAAACTAATTGAAGGAATAATAAAACTGGATTTTGATATTGGATCAGTAGGATCATCTAGATTTTCCTGTGAAACACCAAAGAAACTTAAACCAGCATCAATTCTATAAAATTGATTGATAGGATAACTTGCAGAAAAAACAGCTCCAAAATTTCTAAATCTAAAAAAATCTACAACATTATTTTTTGCAATGTAAACAAATCTTGCAGTATGAAACAGTTGAACACCGTAATTTATTCTATTGGCCAAATAAAAATATGATAAACCATAATCACTATTTTTAAGATCAAGTTGCAAGCTTGTCTGTCCTATTAATCTATGATTACCTAATACATCACTGAAAGATAAAATTGTAGTTCCGGTTAAACCATAAAGTGTGCTGTATCCAGCATTGGCATAAATTAGATCAGGAGAAAATGTAATTTTATATCTTTTTACCAAATAATCTCCGTTCTCATCTAAATTATCAACAGGTTTAAATTGATCAACAGCATTTTTAATTTTTAATTCTTCTTCTTTACTCTTTGGACCAAATACATAATTAGAATAGGAAACTTCAGTTGTATCGTATTTAGTTTTTGTTGTGTCAGAATACTGTCCAGTGTAAAATTCAATTTTAACATTTTTTACAGAATCTATCTTTTCTGTAATTTGTGGTTCTTCAGCCTTTTTTATTTCTTTTTCTTTTTCTAACAAATTAGATACATAAAGAGTCTTTCGTAAAGTATCCAATTTAGTTTTTGGTGTAAACGGATTATTCATTAAATAAATATCATAATTTGCTTGTGATAAAGAAGAGAAAGTAAGTTTCTGTCCATCTCTTGATATAGAAATTTGTGTAACACCTGATAATGAATTTGTAATTGGAATTGGTTTTCTTTTAATCACAGTGTTTATTGAATCATCTTTAGCTAATACAATATCTTTTTTATAAATATTTGTAATACCATTAGCATCAGAAACATAAAGAATTGCTTTTCCATCCGGACCTACTAAAGGATATGATTCTGTTGATTCAGGTGAGTTTGTAATTCTTTCTATCTTTAATGAATTAATATTAATTGAATATATATCGTCTTGATTATAGTTATAATCATAAATTTTAAAATCGCTTGGCATAGGGCCTATATGTAAGTTACCATTTCTATCGGATGTAAATACTATGTTGTTTCCATCAGGTGCCCAGCTTGGATCATTATCTGTAAAAATATCATTAGTTAAATTTCTTAATCTGTCAATTTCAAGATTATATGTATAAATATCAGATTGTCTACCATTATGACCAACAAATGCTATTCTCTTGCCATCAGGCGACCAGGATACGCTGCTAATACCATCTAATTCAACAGGTAATGTTTCTCTGTTTTCAGATTCCACATCTATTATATAGATCACATCATAACCCCCACTTTTTGCTGTTAGAGCAATTTTTTTCTCATCAGGTGACCAGGTAAGCCCAGGGGAAACAACATTAAGCTGTTCAAAATCAGCTGTAGTATTTCCATGTATTAGTTTTTTGATTATTCGCCCGTCAATTGCACTCATTATAAATAGGTCAAAATAATAATCTCTGTTTGATATAAATGCTATCTTATCACCTTGAGGTGAAATAGTTGGGATTGTATTATAAAATCCATCATCATTTTCAGGATCAGTTAATCTTTTTGCATAATCTTCAGGATCTTCTCTAAAAGAAATATCCGGCCAATAGGTTTTTTTAATATATTTTTTCCATTTCTTATTTAATTCTTTTACTGATAATCCCAATGCTTCTTTGAAACCAGCCTCAACACTTCCTAAACCTTTTATTTTATTTACTAATTCTCCAATTTTTTCTTTTCCATATTTTTGTGAAATATAATAGAATACAGATTGCCCGCCTCTATATGCTAAAAATCCATTAAGTTGATTTATGTCAGGTAAGTTTTCACTAATTGCTATGTCCCTAATAAACATATCTGTTTTAATATCCCATCCTAAAGACTGATATTCAGCCATCCCTTCATTAAACCAAAGTGGTAGAGAAATGGAAATTCTATTAGCAATAATATTTTGTATTGATCCACCATAAAACATATCGTTTAAAACAGCATGGCTCAGTTCATGGTGAATAAGATGTCTAAATTCCTTATAAGAACCCATAAATTGTATAACCACTCTATTCTTAAATAACTCAGTAAATCCTTCTATACCTTCGCTTAAATATTGATCAGTTGTGTTGGTTTCCTGAAAATCATTTGTAGAATTATATATTATTATGGTTATCCTATTATTAATTTTATAGTTATAACTATTTTGTAAAGACTCTAATGATTCTTCAGCTTCTTTAGTTGTAAATTCGGCAAGGTCTCTTCCCTTATTTGAAAAATAAATATCAAAGTGATTTGTTTGTACATAGTACCAGTTAAAACCTTTATACTGAACTTTATTCTTTCCAAACTGTCCAAAAATTATTGACTGAATAAAAATTATAAATAGAAAAATTTTTATAATATATTTTATCATAAACTTCTCCTAAGAATTTTAGATAATAATAAAATCGATTTCTGTTTTTTTAACATCTGCTTTAATTAATTTAACTTTAATTTTGTCACCAAGTCTGTATGTTTTTTTAGTTCTTGCACCAATAATTGAGTAACTTTTTTCATCATAAAAATAATAATCATCTTTAATATCTTTCAACCTAACTAATCCTTCTGCCAAAGTATCTATTAACTTAATAAACAAACCAAAATAAACAATTCCGGAAATTATACCTTCAAATTCATCACCAATATGTTCACTTAAAAATTGAACTTGTTTTAATTTAGTGGAATATCTTTCGGCTTCCACAGCATCTCTTTCAGTTAAAGAAATATGATCGCATAAATTACTTAAATACTTTTTGTCTTTAAATTTTGTTTCCTTTTTATTTGTAACATCAAAAAGTAATCTATGAACTTCAAGATCCGCATATCTTCTAATAGGTGAAGTAAAATGCGTATAATATTTAAAACCTAAACCGTAGTGCCCAATATTTTTTGTGGAATAAACAGCTTTTGCCATTGAACGAATTGCTAATTCATTTATTAAAGCTTGTTCTTCTTTTCCTTTAGCTTCTGCAATTAAAGTTTGAAATTTATTTACTTTTGTATTGGAATTAGGTGAAAAGTTATATCCTAATTTTTTTACAAAATTTGCAAATTCTTTTACTTTATCAGAATCAGGTAAATCGTGCACTCTATAGATAAATTCTCTGCTTTTGGGATTTTTTGATATACTTTCGGCTACTAATTTATTGGCCAAAAGCATAAATTCTTCAACCAAAGAATTACTCTGAATAAATTCCTTTAAAACAACATTTATAGGTTTACCGACTTCATTAAGTTCAATTTTAACTTCAGGTGTAAAAAATTCAATACTGCCTTCTTTAAGTCTTTTTTCTCTTAATTTTATTGCAATATTGTTTAATTTCTCAATTTCTGCGTAATATTCACCCGATTTATTATCAATAATTTCCTGAACTTCTTCGTAGGTAAATCTTCTATTACTATTTATAACACATTTTTGAGGATTAAAGTTTAGTATTTTTCCTTTTTTTGTAATTTTTATGAAAATTGAATAGGTCAGTCTGTCTTCATTGGGTTTTAAGGAACAAATATTATTGGAAATTTCTTCGGGAAGCATAGGTATTACTTTACCAACCAGATAAATACTGTTGCCTCTTTTTTGTGCTTCCCTGTCTAATTCACTTCCGGTTTTTATATAATGCGAAACATCAGCTATATGAATTCCAATTAAATAATTACCGTTCTCATCTTCTTGAATTGAAAGAGCATCATCAAAATCTTTTGCATCAACAGGATCTATGGTAATTACAACTTTTTTTCTGTAATCTAATCTTTGTTTTATCTCTTCTTCTGTAATAGAAAATGGAATTGTTTTGATTTCACTAAGTGCATTTTTATTGAATTTAAAAGGAAGATTAAATTTTTCTATCAAATGCTGAAAATCATCTTTTGTATTTATTTCCTTTTCAACAAATTTCGTAATGTTACCTGCCGGATTTTTTTTAGATTTTTCCCAAACAATATTTTTAACAATTACTTTTTCATTTAATTTTATATCCTTAGGAATACCATCAATAATTTCTATTTTTTGAGGTAGGTTTTCTTCAATAGGTTGAACAAATCTTTTACTCCCTTTACTTGCAAGATAACCTTCAATAATATTTCTTTTCCTTTTTATTATTTCTATAATTTTTCCTTCAGAGCTTTTTCCACTGCCACCAATTATTTCAATTTTAACATTATCACCGTCTAATGCTTTATTTAAATTTTTACTGGATATATAAACATCCTTCATTTTGGAATTATTAATAATTACAAAACCATATCCGGATTTATTTACTTGAAGTGTTCCGGTGAGATGAACAGGACTTTCTTCTATATTCAATAGATATCGTTTGCCTAATTTTTTTATATAATTTTCCTTTTCAAGAGCATATAAAACAGCTTTTAAAGTACTATATTCACTATCAGTTGTAACATCAAGCCTCTTGGCAATTCCTCTTCTTTTAAATTGCCTGCCAGGATTATTTTTAAATAGGGATTTTACTTTTCGTTTCACTAAAACTCAAATTTATATTTTAGACCTAATTCATTAATCATTTCTCTCAACAGATTAGATTCAGTAAGTGATTCTTTTCTTTCAAGACGGATAAAAAACTTTTGGAAAAATGGATATTCAATTCTTATGTTGGTTCTTCCAAGATCCTGAAAAACTTCTGTTGTACCGCCAATTGAATATTTAAATTTATTTACTTTGCCGGAAAGACTGAATTTTGTATAAGTTCCCATTTGTTTCAATTCCACGCTCCTTATATAATCTCCCGCGTAAGAATTAAGTAAACCACCAATTAAAGAACTGGCAATTGATGAAGCTGTACCAGTTAATGTATTATTTTGATTTACATTTGTATACCCTTCTTCCGTATTTGTAAAACGACCTGTGACTATAAACATAATTGCATCTGAAGCATCTTTAGTTGGATCCGGAATATCTTTATCAATATTTTCAGTCCCATAATATACGGCAAGATTGTTCTTATTGTTAATAAAGTTTTTATTAAGATCCTGAAGAGGACCTGTTAATTTAACTTTAACAGCCACCTCTTTTTCATGTGAAGATACATTAGTTGAGTCTGTCGTTGGTTCATAATAATAGTTCCTGTAAATACCAACAACATCTAGATTTGGGTTTGCTAATTCATTTTCAAAACGAAGACTGCCGCCAGCTTCAAAAGTCTTTGTTAAAAATTCAAGAGATGAACCTTCTCTTAAAGTTAATGTGCCAAATGCTCTTGGTATACCTTCTATAGTTTTATACTGAAAATCACCGCTAATATTTGCATTTAATATCTGGTTGAATTCTTTATCCAAAATAAATTTAATTGTTGCTTCATCTTCAACTTTGATATCAACATCAAAGAATATATTGCTGGAACTTAAATTATTTTTAGTTAAAGATGAATTTTTAAGTAGTGATAGTTTAATCAAATTATCAAAACTGGTAATATCTTTATCCACATTTAAAGTATCGGTAATATATTTATAAATAAAATTGTCTCTTGTATTTTTATAAGATGGCTTAGCTTGAGAGAAAGTCAAATTAGCGCTTTTTACAAGTAAAGGTGCTTTTAAGTTTATATTATCAAAGTCCATGATAAATTCAGCTTTACTTTCTGTTGCAACTACTAAATCACCATATATTAAAGGACTTACAGATCTAGATGCATCACTTAATATTTTTAGCTCTCCATTCAAATATATTTTTGGTGAGATAATATCATAATTTTTTAGAATTGTAAAACCATTTCCTGTTAATTCACCACCGTTTCTTGTGCCGGAAGTATTTGCAATATATAAATTATCTAAAGTTATATTACCGTTATCAGCTGTTATTTTAAAACTTGCATTATAACCAAGATTATTAAAATCTAATATAAATGATACATTTTCTATATTAACGAAACCAGTTGGCAATAAATTATTTATCTTACCGCTAAATTTCAGATCAGAATTTATCAAGCCATTTAATTTGGAAAATTTAGGTATAAAATTACTTACTGCTAATAGTGGGAAATTATTAGTTGAAAAATTGAAGTTTGTGATCTCATTTTCTATAAGTCTGTTATCGATTTTATCCAAACCCAAATCAATTGGCAAAACACCCGATACTTTTAATAGATTATTCAGTTTTAAATCAAGTGTATCAGTTATAGATAAATCCAGAGTTAATTTTTGGTTTGAATAATTAACTTTGGCATCCAGCAAACCCAAATTATATTTATCTTTTGATAAATTATTTATCTTCATAGATAGAACTATTTTGGGTTCAAAATAATTCCCTTCTATTGAAGCAAAAAGATTTACTTGTCCATTATAATTTTTAAGTTCATCAATTCTTGAAATTTTTGTTGCAATATCTTGAATAGAAATATCGTCTAAAGTTATTAATAAATTGTGATCCTCATTGCTGCTTAAAGATCCATCTATTTTAAAATTACTTTCCCCTAATGATAAAAGGAAATTATCAAAATTGATCTTTCCTTTTGAATAAGAAATATTAATTAGACCATTATTTTTTACAACATATCTACTAAAGTTTATTCTTAATCTTTCAAATTTTAGTGTAGATTTTAGAGCATCAAAGTCGGTTTGAGCTATAATATTTATATTGAAATTGTCTCTTACATCAGAACTGAATTTTAAATTACCCTGCCCAGCCTTCAATGAATAATCTAACCTTATATTCTTGATATCACTGCCTGTAAAAATTCTCTTTGTATTTAATACAATATTTGCTTCTAAATTTGAGAGGTTTGTAAAATTTAGTTTATTTAATAAATTAATGTTTAAGGATAAATCAGATAAAAAATACACTCCAACATCTCCCCACACCTTAACATAATCCAAATTACTATTTAAAGATATGTTCACACTGTCATTATTGTTAACAACATTTCCGTAAATGGTTCCGGTCAAAGTGTAATTATCGTCTTCGGTAAAAGGAGATTTCATATTAAATTGTTTGAATTCAATTGAATAATTCAAACTTTCATTTTTTAGAATTGATCCTTTTGTATTATCACCTAAATTTGCTTTGTCAGTTAAAATATTTAAAGAGTCTTCAGTAAACGTTAATTTATTTATCTCTTTATCAATAACATTATTGATAGAACTTATTTCTTCGGAAAGAATATAGATTATATTATCAGCAGAAAATTTACCTTTAAAATCAGCGTCCAATTGTTCTGATTTTATATTTAGGTTGTTAACATATTCATTATTACCGTTTATATTAATTTTAAAATCATTACTGTTAAGTAGAGTTTTATTTAAATAAGAATCTTTAAGAAGAAGGTCACTTTTTATACTATAAGTTCCATTAAGCTCTATTGTGGCATCTGCAGTCAAATCAAAATTCAGCTTAGTGACTAAAGAGGTATCTTTGTTCAAAAACATTGTGTTAAATTTTCTGATGTTCGTGTTTAGATTTATATTAAATTTATTATTCTTATCACTTAGGATAGTACCTTTTGCAGATATTGCTGAAGAGTCAATGTTTGCATCTATCTGATAATTTACTCTCCCTTCCTTTACCTCAGTGTTTACTAAAAACTTGTTTATTTTATTTCCACCATAAAATGAATTATCACCAATTACATTTACTTTTGAATTCATAGATAGAAGGTTTGTGCCTGATCCATTTATATTTATTTTAGAATTTAATTTGACCGGGACATTTATAATCGGTAATAATGAGATATCTTTTGTATTGATTACGCATGAATAACTAATATCTTTATTCATTAAATTCATTTGTAAACTTCCAACAATCATCCCTTTGTCATTTAAAATTTTAAATCTGGTATTGAATGCATTTCCATTACCTACAAATGAAAGTGAATCGATTTTAAGTTCCTTTAGATTTGTAAATTCCGGCAGGTTTATAAATTTTAGTTTTTTAGAAATTTCAGAAGCATATAAAATACTTTCATTTATATCTGCATCAATCTTTAAGCTATCCGTGTGATCAAGATTTTTTATATTTCCAGTAATATTTAAAAGTGATTTCCCAACATTTATTTTTAATAAATTAACATACAGATTATTGAATTTTCCTTTAGATTTTAACTCAATACTTACTATTCCATCAAAGGGTAATATGGATGGAATAAATTTCCCAATTTCATTCAGGTTTAATCTTTCTGAATTTATATTCAATACTACATCAGAGAACTTAATTGGATTATTTTTGTTTGAATCAAATAATTTATGATTGTTTAATGATCCAACAAGATCAATTCTAGATTCCGTAGTTTCAACATACAGTTTTTCTATTATCAACCTTTTATTATCAAGAGTTATGTGAGAGTTAATATTTTTTATATTTATTGCTCTAATGTTTGACTCGCAGCTGAATTTATTAATCGATAAATCATAAATTTGATTTTTCAAATCAATATTTGCGTCAATCGATGCATTTATGTTTTTTGCATGCAAATCATGAACTGCCAAAGTGTCATAAACTGAATTAGGATTTTTATATTTACTGCTGTGTAAGTAAAATTCAACGTTGTTTAGTAAAACATTAGATGCACTAATTCTAAATGGAAAAGGTTGGGATTTATTTTCTGTTACTACAGAGTCTGATATAAATAGTTCATCCAAATTTGATTCCCCTTTAGAATCTGTTATAAGTTCTATTTTGGAATTCTTTATTTCTAATTTTCTAACTCTAATTATTTTAAATAGAAGTTGAAGAGGGCTTGTTTTTAGCTCAATAGTTTCAGATGCAAGGAGGGTATCTTGTTTAGTAGTAACTATTACATCTCTTAAATATAGTGAGGTTAGCAGTGTGCCGTCTATTTTACCAACTGATATCTCACCATTTATTGATTCATTTACATTTTCAACAATAGTTCTGCGTAAATATTCTCTAAATGTTGATGTTTGACTTATTGAGAAAAACAAAAAAACAAGGAATAGGAAAACAATAAAAACACCAATAAAAACATTTACTATTTTTTGGTAGAGCGTTCTTTCCTTAATATCGTTTTTCTTTTTTTTCAATTCTATTTTCAGTTTATTAAAATAAATAAGATAGTAATAAATATAGTATTGTCAATAAACACCATTTTAGTTAGTTAAATTCTAAAGAACAGCATTAATCTACTTATTATATCTTTTCAGAATAGAATCTACAATTTTACTTGTAGACTGGTTTATGACAAATTCAATTGATTTTACCTGTCCGCCATTTTTTATTACGATATCTTTCCCAACTATCTTTTCCAAATCCCAATCTGCTCCTTTTACTAAAATATCAGGAATAATTCCCTCGATTAATTTTTCGGGTGTATCTTCATCAAAAAGAATTACATAATCAACAGGTTTTAAATTTGAAATTATTAAGGCTCTTTCATCTTCCGGAATTATTGGTCTGTTTTCACCTTTTATATTATTAACAGACCTATCACTATTTACTCCAACTAGTAAAATATCACCTAAATTTTTTGCTTTGTTTAAATAATCAATATGACCGGCATGAATTATATCAAAACAACCATTTGTAAAAACAACTTTTTTATTAGTTTTTTTTAATTCTTCCCTAATCGGTAAAAATTTATTTAATGTTTTAATATTATTTGTCATTTCCATTAATTGTAATATTAAATAATTTATTTATCTCTATAGGAACTATTCCAACCTCTTCACACACAATACCGGCTGCATAATTTGCAAGATATGATGCTTCTAATATATTAGCACCTGCAGTTAAAGCCATTGTTAGTGTTGATATTACTGTATCACCTGCACCTGAAACATCAGCTACTTTTCTTGCTTTGGTTGGCATTCTTTTTTCATCTTCTTCTTTTTGGAACACAGCAATTCCTTCTTCCCCTAAAGTTAGCAAAATGTTTTCAGCATTTAATTCTTTTAAAAGTTTATTGCCAACTTTTGTAATGTCTTTTCCATTCTTAATTTTTATTCCTAAAACATCTTCTGCTTCTTTTCTATTGGGTTTAAATACAGTAACATTTTTGTACTTGAAAAAGTTATTAAATTTTGGATCAACTGTAATTAGAATATTATTTTTATTTGCAAGAGTAATTATCCTATCTATTAAATCAGGAGTTAAAACACCTTTGTTATAATCTTGTAGAATAATTGCATCAAGTTTATTTATTTTAGATTCCAACAATTTTATTAATTTATTCTGTACTTTTTTTGTTAAGTATTCTTTGCTTTCCTGATCTATTCTTACCACGTGATGATTATCTGCAATTACTCTTGTCTTTGTTGTAGTAGGTCTCTTTTCATCAACAACAATTCCATCTTTATCTATACTGGCATCTTTTAATAAAGATGAAAATATTGTTCCGTGATTATCATATCCTATAACACCAATAGGCAAAGGTATTCCATTTAATTTTTGAATGTTCAATGCAACATTGGCAGCACCACCAAATCTATAGAACTCATTTTCTACTTCTAATACAGGTACTGGGGCTTCGGGTGAAATTCTTTTAACATCGCCCCAGAAATATGAGTCTAACATCATATCTCCAACTACAGCAATTTTTTTATCTTTAAAATTATTCTTTAGTTCTAATAATTTTTTCTTTTCTATTTTTATCATAAATATTTTGTTTTATTTTTTACTTATATGGGCTAAAGGATTATCCAGAGTTAAAGCAAGCAATCCGCTATCTGTCCCAATCCACATTATTTTACCGTCAAATAATAATTCATTTACTTTTGTATTGAACAGATCAATATTATCAAATTCAAGCCTCTTAATTTCTTTTGTGTTTTTATCTATTAAAAACAAACCTTTCCCTAATTCCTTTTTTTCTTTAGTGTAAAATGAATATACACCTGCCCAAATTTTATTACCAGTTAATGCTAAGGTATATACGCCGTCATCAATTAGTCCTTCTCTTTTAGATATTCTATCCCAAATAAATTTTCTGTCAAATTTATAAATACCGCCCACATTAAATTTTGGTTGATCAGAAGTAACAAACTCATCGGTGGCAAACCATACATTTTTATCATCAAAAAGAATATCTGAAATTGAAACCGCTTCTCCATCTCCGTTAAAAGAACTACCGTCATTGCCTATAAAAGACCAAGCATCTGAATTATGGATATCAAGTTTTTTATTATATATATGAACACCTGCTTCTGTTCCAAACCATACAAGGCTATCACCATCTACTTCTATGGTTTTTATATTATTTGTTTTTGTATCATTTTTTTTAGTGAGATCAAAATCCTCATATTTTCTTCTTCTGGCATCATAAAGTGTTAGATTTTTAAATCTACCTATCCATAATATATCATTGTAATTATCATAACATAAAGTTCTTATCCAATTCCCAAGTTCACCACCTTTTGCAAATTTTCTTTTTGTCCAGGTTTTTTTTCTTTTACTATATATAAATAAACCATCAGTTGTTCCTGCCCAAACTTCTTGTTTACCAACAGCTAAAGTGTAAAAAAAATCGTTATTCAGATTATTATTCTTTGTTGAAAAATTTGTCCACTTCTTATTCTCAAACGAATAATAATAAATTCCTTCCCCATAAGTAGAAACCCATAATTTATCATTATCAACAACTATAGATGTAATATTTGCACCAATCAAATATTTTTGAACTGTAGTCTGAGGATAAATTGGTAAAGTAAAGGTCAGTAAGATTATTATTGTTATTAAATTCTTCATTAGAATTTTTAGTGAATAAATATGATTTAAATTCTAATAGCTTTCTTCTTTAGACGGAAAATTTTTATTCTTTACATCATCAATATAATTATGAATTGACCTTTCTATTTCCTCAGCAAGGTTTGCATATTTACGTACAAATCTCGGCTGAAACTCAACATATAATCCTAAAAGATCCGGCGTAACTAGTATTTGTCCATCACAATTAATTCCGCCACCAATACCAATTGTTGGTATTTTTAATGCTTTAGTAATTTTATTAGCTAAAATTGCAGGTATTTTTTCTAGAACTACTGCAAAGGCTCCTGCTTTTTCTATTGCCAAAGCATCTTCAAAAATTTCTTTAGCTTCTTCTTTACTTTTCCCTCTTTCTCTGTAGCTGCCAAATTGATTTATACTTTGAGGTGTCAAACCTACATGACCCATTACAGGTATTCCTGCATTTGTAATTTCTTTTATTGTTGCAGCTACTCTTACGCCGCCCTCTAATTTTACCGCACCCGCAGATGTTTCTTTCATAATTCTGCCTGCATTTTTAAATCCTTCTTTAACACTAAGTTGATAGGACATAAATGGCATATCTACAACAACCATAGCTCTGTTTACACCTTTAGTAACTGCTTTTGTGTGATATATCATCTCATCCATAGTTACTGGTAAAGTAGTCTCATTACCCTGAAATACGTTTGCAAGTGAATCTCCTACTAGTAATAAATCAATACCTGCTGTATCTAGAATTCTTGCTGTAATAAAATCGTAAGCCGTTAGTGCAGCAATTTTTATATTTTTCTTTTTCATTAAAGAAAGAGATTTTGTTGTTACTTTTTTGAATGATTTTTCGGTACTCATTTATTATACCTTTTTTAATTACTTATAATGCTTGTGATAATTCTTTGTTAGATAAATTTATTGAACTGATCTCAAAATTAATCTTAAAATATTCTTCAAAACCTTTAAATATTGATTCTTCCAATTTAGAATAATTAATATCTTCATTTAATATTGATTTTAGATCTGTTGTAACAAAATTTAATTGTCTATTCAATTCTAAAATTTCTTCTTCTGTCAGAATTAAATAATCAGCTAATTTTTTATGAAAGCTACCGCACAAAATTGAACCGTGCTGGAGTAAATTATTACCAAGTTTTCTTTGTGCACTTCCAACAAGTTTTTTCCTGCTAAATTTTAATTCACTTTTTGCAGTCGATGAAAAACATGCATTGCTATTTTTCTCATTGTATATTTTAGGAAAATCAGGCTGAGTTGATTCTAATTCAATTTCATTTAATACTTCATTATAAATTATTAATCCTTTTCGTAATGCTTTATTTATTTTATTGTAAAAATAATGCGCCGACTTTTGATCTTTTACAGTTGAAATCACAGAATATGTTAACTCTTCTGAATGAAGTATTGCTCTTCCGCCTGTTGGCCTTTTAATAATATCTAAACCATCATTTACAGCTTTATCATAATTTATATATTCATAGTTTTGATTTGCACCTAATGATATACAGTAAGGATTCCATTTATAAAGTCTTAAATAAAATTCACCCGGCTTACAAACTTCAGCCAGATTAATATCAAAATCCATATTATACTTTCCTGTGTTTTCTCCAGTATTTATATAATAGTATTTCATTTCCCTATCAGCCCTCTTTTACTTCTATCTAAAAACTTTAATATTTCATTTACATTTTCATTATCAGAAAAATTTTTTTTAATTTTTTCTTTTGCCTGGGTTATATTTAACGATGGGCTGTATAAATATTTATACGCTTTTTTCAACGAATTAATATCTTCATTTGAAAATCCTCTTCTTCTTAATCCAAGAAGATTTAATCCTTTATACTCTATTGGTTCATTTGCCGCTAAAATAAAAGGCGGAACATCCTGTGTAATTCTAAATCCTCCCCCAATCATACAATGCTTTCCAATTTTACAAAATTGATGAACAGGAGTTAATCCACCAATAATAACATATTCATCTATCTCAACGTGTCCGGCTATTTGGACTCCGTTTGCTAAGATACAATTATCACCTAAAATTGTATCGTGGGCAACATGGCTATATGCCATCAATAAACAATTTTTTCCCACTCGTGAAAAACCGGTTTCTTTAGTTCCCCTGTGAAGAGTAACATACTCATGAATTTTAGTATCATCTCCAACATAGAATAAAGAATCTTCGTTGTTAAATTTTAGATCTTGAGGAGTATGTGCAATAGAAGCAGCTTGATGTATTACAACTCTATTACCAATTCTAGCACCGTTATAAATTACTGCGTGTGGACCAATAAAACAATCATCGCCTATTTCAACATTATCTTCAACTATTGCATAAGCAGATATTTGAATATTTTTACCAAGTTTGGCTTTATCGCTTACAACCGCTGTCGAATGAATATTCATTATTCTTTATCTTTTCTGTCAACAATGGCTGCCATAAAATCTGCTTCAGCAACAAGAATATCACCAACAAAAGCTTTCCCACTCATCATTACAATTTTACTTTTTTTATTCTTTAGATATACTTCTAAATAGAGTAGATCACCAGGTACAACAGGTTTTCTAAATTTTGCATTATTTATTTGCATAAAGTATACAAGCTTTTCGCTAGGATTTTCTAATGAGTTAAGAAGTAACACTCCCCCGGTTTGTGCCATTGATTCAATAATTAAAACGCCGGGCATAATTGGTCTGCCCGGAAAATGACCAGGAAAAAATGGTTCATTAATTGTAACCATTTTTGTTCCAACTACTTTTTTATCCAGTTCCAATTCAACAATTCTATCAACTAATAAAAAAGGATATCTATGAGGAAGAATTTTTTGTATTGCTTCTGTATCAAAGACAATACCCTCCTTTTTAACTAATTGATATTTTTTTTCAAGTTTCTTTTGCTGATATAGTTTTCTTATTTTTTTAGCGAATTCAACATTAGATTTATGCCCTGGTCTTGCTGCTAATATTTGTGCTTTAATCGGCGCACCTATTAAAGCAAGGTCCCCTAACAGATCAAGTAATTTATGCCTAACAGGTTCATTTTTAAATCTTAGGGTTTTATTATTTAAGATTCCGTTTTCACCCATTGTTACTTTTTCTTTTACACCAATTTTTTTACTTAGTTCAGCTAATTCTTTTTCGTTACATTTTTTATCAACTATTACAACTGCATTATCTATGTCACCGCCTTTTATCAATCCTCTGTCGGCTAATTCTTCTACTTCACTTAAAAAACAAAAAGTTCTTGCAGTAGAAAATTCTTTTTCAAATTCTTTTTCAAGATCAAATAATCCAGTGTGCTGGCTTCCGAGCGCAGGGTTCTGATAATCAACCATTACAGTTATTCTGTAGTCATTCAAAGGCAAAGCTACAATATCAACTTGATTATCTTCATCGTGATACATAACTGTCTGGTCAATTATTAAATAATCTTTAGGTGCATCTTGTTTTTGAAATCCTGCTTTTTTTAATGCTTTCACATACGGTTTGGAACTTCCGTCTTCAACAGGTGGTTCTATTCCATCAAGTTCAATTATTAAATTATCAATTTGAAGACCAACAACAGCTGCCAAAACATGTTCTACTGTATGTACTTTTGCTTCTCCTAAACCAAGAGTAGTACCTCTTGATACATCAATTACATAATCTGCATTGGCCGGTATTTCTGGTTTATCATTTAAATCTACTCTTACGAACTTTATACCGTAATTTTCTGGAGCAGGTTTAAAGGTCATTTTACAAGAAGTACCTGTATGAAGTCCGGTACCAGTTAGTGAAATTTGTGTAGATATTGTATGTTGTTTTTCTAACATTAAAATCGCCTAAAAATTATTATAATATCATTAATAATTGAAAGAAATTGATTTTTCAAAATAGCAAGATGAGTGCTGAAATACAATAATTTTAGAAGTGTAATAGGAGCAATAAGTTCAGTTTTTAATTCTTTTGACTATTATTTTTATTTAACTCTTTCTTTAATATCTCAATTTCTAATTCCAGATTTTTAATTTTATCTGAATAATTAGGAAGATTTCTTATATGTGCTTCTAATCGCAAAGCAGTATTTAAATCTTTTGCCGGATAACCAAAATATTTTCCGGGTTTTTTAATTGTTTTAGGAATACCGGACTTTGCCATAATAATAACATTATCATTTATTTCAATATGCCCAACAATACCAACTTGTCCGGCAAGAATACAGTTATTTCCAATTTTTGTGCTTCCGGAAATTCCCGTTTGAGATGCAATTACAGTATTTTCACCTATTGTAACATTATGTGCAATCTGAACAAGGTTATCAATTTTTACACCTTTTTTGATTACAGTTGAACCAATTGCAGCTCTGTCAACGGATACATTTGAACCGAGTTCTACGTCATTTTCAATAATTACATTGCCAATTTGTGGTACTTTGTGATAAACTCCTTTGTCATCCGGATTAAAACCAAAACCATCTGAACCTATAACTGTTCCTGAATGTAGAATTACCCGGTCACCAATAATTGAATTTTCTCTTACACTTACATTTGGATAAATTAATGTATCACATCCAATTACTGTATTTTCCAAAATAACGGTATTGTGTAAAATTTTTGTGTTATCACCAATCTTACATCCTGAAGATATTACAACATTTTTACCAATAGTAACATTATTTCCTAATTTGGAATTTTCATTAACATAAGCAGTTTTATCAATCCCGGAAATTTTTAATTTATGTACAAAATATTTTTCTATAACTTTCACAAAAGCTTTGTCTGGTTCTTTAACTTTAATTATTGTAATATCATCACGCGTATTTGTAAATTTTTCGTTTACAATTATGGCCGAGGCTTTGGTAGTGCTAAAGTATTTCTCGTATGCCGGTAGATATAGAAATGTTAAATCCCCAATTTTAGCATCTTGAATTCTTGCTAAATTATTAATTGAAATGATATTGTCACCAATTATTTCTCCATTCACAAGCTTAGCAATTTCAGATATTTTTATTTCCATTAATTACTATTCCAATTTTAGTTTTTCAATAACTAGATTGGTAATATCATATTTTTCTTTAGCATATAATAATGTTATGTCGCTTGTTCTATCTAAAATAAAATCATAATCTTCTTCTTCTGCTATTTCTTTTATTGCAGTAAATATCTTATTTTGAATTGGTTTCATCAATTCATCTTGTTTTTGAAAAAGTTCTCCCCTTGCACCAAATTTTTTATCTCGGTAAATATCAATTAATCTTTCTAATTTATTAAGTTCAATATCTTTTTCTGTCTTGGTTTGTTCAGACATTATTAATTTTTTCTTCTCATATTCTACTTGTTTATTTTTAAGATCACTTTGCATTTTAATTAACTCGGTTTTCCAAGTGCTGATAAGATCATCTAATTTTTGTTGAGCATCTTGAGCATCCGGTAACTTACTAATTATAGTCTCTGAATCTACATAGCCAATTTTTAATTGAGAATATGAAAATGTTGGAAAAATTATTAATAATAGAATTATATATAGCATCAATTTTTTCATTTTTTAGCCTTGTTGAAAATATTTATAAAGAATTAAATATTCGATATTCAATAATTTAACTTAAGAATTTCCAATATATAAATCATGATAAAAAAATAATATTTTGCCGGTTCGGTATATTTAAAGGAGGATAATAATTATTCTTCTTTATTAAATATTTACGATTCTACTTCTTTAAAAGATCTCTTATTTCAGTTAGTAGAACTACATCTTCAGAGGGTTTTGGCGGTGAGGCAGGTTTTTCTTCTTCTTTTTTCTTCATAGAATTCATCCCTTTAATGACCATAAATATTGCAAACGCAATAATTATAAAATCTACAACAGTACTAATAAAAGAACCATATAGAATTGTAACAGCAGGATTTTTTTCTGTAGCTTCTTGTATTATCCAAGCTAAACTATTAAAGTCAACTCCACCAAGTAATAAACCAAGTGGAGGCATTAATACTCCCGAAACAAATGAACTGACAATCTTCCCAAATGCGGCACCAATAACAATGCCCACTGCCATATCCATTACATTTCCACGCATAGCAAATGCTTTAAATTCTTTCATCATTAACATATTATATCCTCTAATTTATTTAATAAAAAAACTTTTATTGAAATGAATAAATGAATGTTTAACTATAAGAGAAATATTGAAATGTTATATAAAAAAAGATCCTTATAATAAAAGAAATATGCTTTCTTTCAAATAATAAGGATCTTTTAAAAATTATAATTTAATTTAAATTATTTTCCAGTTTTTAACTTATCAAGAACTTTATAAGTTACATCAAAAGTAGGATCACCATATAATAATATTGCGTCACCTGCTTTATCAAATACAAATTGCATACCTTCAGACTTAGCAACATCTTGAATTGCTTTATAAATTTTTTCTTTTACTGGTCCAAATATCTCATCATTCTTTTTATAAATTTCACCGTTTGGCTGCCCAAATTTTGCTTTTTTATAATCGTCAATAATTTGTTGCTTTGCTACTAGTCTTTTTTGTTCACTTTCTAATTTTGTCTTGTCATAAGTTTTAGCATTTTTTTGATAATTTGCATAGTCATTTTGCAATTCTTTTGATAAGCTGTCGATATGTGCACTCCACTTATTTGTTAAAGCATCAAGGTCACCTTGAGCTTTAATAGCTATTGGTAATTGTTGAAGTATTAATTGAGAATCAACAAATCCAATTTTTGTTTGAGCAAAACTTGCAACTCCCATTAATATTACAGCAGCTACTATCATTAAGTTCTTTTTCACTATCATCACCTTCTTATTTAATTTGAAATAAATATAATTAAAAACCTTTACCAAATTGAAAATGGAATTCCCATTTAGGATCAATTCCATCTACAATTTTTCTATCAAAACCATAACCAATATCAAAACCAATTAAACCTACAGGGTTAATTAATAATCTTGCACCAAATCCGGCAGATCTTCTTAGGTTAAATGGATCTGTTGTTTCAATATTTTCAAAAACATTCCCTGCTTCAACAAATGCCAAAAGATAAAATGGAATTGGTTCTAATGCCACAGCAACTCTAAGTTCGGCAGTGTATTTTGTCATAACTCTACCACCAACAACATTACCTAATGTGTTTTGAGGACCTATTGATCTGTCAGCATAACCTCTGAGTGAAGTTGTTGCAATAACTAAACCGTTACCACCCATAAAATAAAATTCAAATGGTTGAATAGGTGTACCTGCTTCTATTTCTTTTAGATATCCCAAATCAGCAGTTGTATATAAAGAAACTCTGTTTGAGTTAAATAATCTTCTATACCACTCTGTCCTAAAATTAATTTTTAAATAATCTACATCACCGGGTAAAAATGGACCACCTGAAATTTGAGCATCTAATTCTAAACTAGAACCAAATGATGGAAAAATTGGATTGTCAACATTTTTTCTGGAAATAGTTGTACCCAAAGTAAATTCTTGTGTTTTACCCTCTTGAAAGAATCCTCCACCAGAGATAACATCATTTCGCTGATATTTAAATAAAGCTCTAAATCTGAAAAAATCATCCGGCCAGGATAATCTTTTACCGTAAGTTACGGTACCGCCGGTTTGTCTCAAATCATAAACAAATTGTTGTCTTGTATCAAATAATTGAAATCCAACAAGTGTTGGAGTGTTAAAAAGCCAAGGTTCTGTAAATCCTAAAGTAAATGTTCTATAAAGACTACCAACACCGAACTGCCAATTAAAACTGAGAGTTTGTCCACCACCTAAAGCAAATGGATGAGCAAGAGAAAAATTAGTTAAAGTAAAACCAACTGCTCCGCTAAATCCAAAGCTCCCACTATACCCAATAGAAGCATTTAAAAAGTCACTTGATTTTTCAGAAACATTAAAACCCACATCCACAGTACTGTCGTTTGCAAGTCCGGTATTAATTCCCTCCGGTCCATATAATTTTTCAACATTAAAATATTTTAAATTAGCCAGTTGTTGTATACTTCTAAGTAAAAGTGCTCTGTTAAAATAGTCTCCGGGGATAGTATATAATTCTCTTCTTATTACATTATCCATAGTTTTATCGTTACCCTTAATATCTACGCTTCCAACTCTGAATCTATTTTTTTCTTGCATTCTAATTGTTATATCAACAGAATCACCGGGAATTCTATTTTCAATCTTCTCCAGATTAAACATTAAATATCCATTATCCAGATATAAGGCATAAATATCATTCTGCTGTTCGTTTCCTTTTAAATTCCTTTCCATTTTTTCATAATCATAAACATCTCCTTTCAAAAATCCTAATCTGGAATTTAAGACTACATCATCATAAATTGTATTGCCTTCCCAAGTTATATTTCTAACATGATAAAGCGGACCTTCATCAACATTTATTAAAATTTTTACATCTTTTTTATCATTTGAAAAAATTAATGAATCAGAATAAATCTCAGCATCTCTATATCCTTTGCTGGTATAGTATTTTACGATATCTTTTTCATCACTCTTTAATCCTTTTGGCTCAAATTCTGAACCACTCCAGAATTTCCACCATTTTGCAATGTTTATTTCAGACATCTCAGAGATTAAATCATCCGAATCTATAGCATTGTTACCTGTAAACAAAATATCTCTTACTGTAATCTTATCGTTTTCAACTATATTATATATTAAAAGTATTCTATCTTTAATTTTTGAAATTAAATTATTTATAGTTCTATCATCATCAAATTCATATAGCAATTTATATTCTTTTGAAAAATCTTTTTCATCCCTCCACGTAACAATAATTCCATCTTTAGAAGTATCGGCAGTAAAATATACAAAGCTTTGTGAAGTTACTTTTGCATTAAGATATCCGTCTTCATAATAAAGGGAAATAATTCTTTCTTTCAGCCTATTTATTTCTTGAGGCTTTAATATTTGACCTCTTAAGAAATTGTTTACAGATTCAAAATCTGTTTCATCAAATTCATCATTACCCAAATAAACAACTTTTTCAACCCTTGGGTATTCAGTTACTTTTATTAAAAGAAAGACTCCATTGTTAACTTGTTTGTCAATAATTATTTTTACGTCAGAAAAAATATTCAGTCCCCAAAGCTGACGAATTGCGTTCATCGTTTTATCACCAGGGATCAATAATTCATCACCTTCTTTAATTCCGCTGTTTGCTATTATTGTAGTGGCATCTGCAGATTTATTACCTTGAACAGAAATACCTAAAATTTTATAAGTGTTTTTTTCTGTTTGTCCGAACGAGGGATTTACAGATAAAAAAAGTATAATAAATAATAATATTTTCATCTGAATACTAGGTTTGTATATGGGCATTATTGAAGCCTTCAACCTTCTTTTTTTCATTAATTTGATTACTAACTCTTCCAAATCTTCTTTCTCTTGTTTGATAGCTTTTAATTGCATCTACTAAATGATTTTTATTGAAATCCGGCCAAAAAACATTTGTTATAAAAAATTCTGTATATGCAATTTGCCAAAGTAAAAAATTACTTACTCTAAACTCACCACTGGTTCTTATCAAAAGATCTGGGTCAGGAATATTTTTTGTAGTAAGGAAGTTTTTTATACTATTTTCATTTATATCTTCAACTTTTAATTTTCTTTGTGAAACTAATTTCCCTATACTTTTTATAGCTTCTATTAGTTCCCATCTGCCGCTATAACTTAATGCAAGATTAAGCGTCATTTTATCATTATTTTTTGTTTTTTCTATTGCTTCCTTTAATTCATTCTGAACTGCATTAGGTAAAGCAGAAATATTTCCTATTGTTGAAAGTCTTATATTATTTTCATTTAGCTCAGAAACCCTTTCTTTTAGGCTTTTAAGAAGCAATCTCATCAAAGTTGAAACTTCATCTTTGGGTCTGTTCCAATTTTCTGTTGAAAAAGTATATAAAGTTAGATACTTAACACCTATTTCAGCACAATTTTCCGTTATTTCTTTAACTGTATCAACACCTTTTTTATGACCTGCAGCCCTTGGTAATCCTCTTTTTTTGGCCCATCTACCGTTACCATCCATTATAATTGCAATATGATTTGGAATATCACCAGACAGTTTGATTTGATCAAATATTTTTTTTTTCGAGGACAATAAAAACCTAAATTGTTATTAAGGTAAAATATAGTTAAAGCGTGTAAAATTAAAGGTAAGATGCCTGAATGTCAAGATTTTTAATACCAATAAAACCTATACATTAGGAAATTTTGATAGGAAAATGCTTAATTAGAATTTAGTTTTTGAAAAAAGGAAATTATCAGCTTAAGAAACAAATAATCTGGTTTGGTATTTACTCAAATGTCTTGAACTTACCTGTCTTTCAGACAGATTAAAAAGTTTAATATTTTTTTTGATATTTTCATCTAATGAACTTATTAAAATTCGCATTTTCTGAAAATGATCAGGACCAACTCCTAAAAATAACATTACTTTTTTGTTCGTGAATTTTGTTTTTCTTGTTGACAAGTAAATAATCTCTTCCATTAAATCTGATTTATGTAATTCATCATCATTTAAGGTCAATCCAATTGCATAATTCTTATTATATCTTGCAATAACATCAACAGAATATTTACCAACTTTCTGCGGTTCAGGTAAATATGTACCCAACTTTCTGCTTACAGTTAGATAACCCAACTTCCAAAATTCTTCTACTAATAGATCTATTTGTTTTCTTTTCATTTCTTCTTTTATCATTATCTTACCTCATCTTTTTAACTTACCATTGACATTATTGGAATGATTGGAGAAAATTTTTTGTTCTTTAATACTTTTATGTTTGCTATGTATTTAAATTCAAATTTTTCAATTGCTGATGAATTAGATATTCTGCCATATAAAACTTTTTTTCCTAATTTATTTTTTGATATATAGTATGGATGAAATAATATTGGATTTAAATTATAAAGGAATTGTACTTCATATCTTCCGTTAATTGCAGATATAAAAATATTTGTTTTCGATTTTTCATTTTTTCTTAATTCATCCATCTTAGAACTCCTTTTACTTTACCAATTATACTAAAATCTTGTTTCGATTCTATTACAATGGGAGAATAATTTTTATTTGCCGGTAATAATGTGATAGTCTTATTTTTATTTATATATGTTTTAACAGTTGCTTCTCCATCAACCATTGCAACAATTATATCATAATTATTGGCAGTTTTTTGTGGTGTAATAACAAGTAGATCACCTTCAAATATTCCTTCTTCTATCATACTATCACCCTTAACTTTAAGAGCAAAATTTTCCTCATCCTCTCTTTTAAAAAACGAAGAATCTATAGAAACAGTTCCTTCTAAATTTTCATATGATGTTATCGGAATGCCAGCGGCTACCCTGCCAACAATAGGTATTTCTTTTGAATTATTATTTGAATTGTTAGTGTTTTGATCTCTTACAATTGAAATACCACGACTTGCATTACTTTCAACATTTAAATATCCTTTTTTGACCAAAGCATCTAAATGCCTTTTTACTCCAAAAGTAGAGGATATATTAAAAAATTTTCCAATTTCTCTTAATGTTGGTGGGTATCCATTCAATTCCTTGAAATTTTGTATAAAATCAAGAATTTCCTTTTGTCTATCTGTTATATTTTTGCTCATATAGTGTCCATTTGTTTACTATAAATATAGTGAACATATGTACACTTGTCAAGAGTTTCCAAAAATATTTTTAAATAAAAAAAAGACGCTTAAAAAGCGTCTTTTTAAATAATTATTTTAAATAAGTACTAAATTTCTACTTCCTCTTTATTTACCTGAACAACCCATTCATATTTATCTTCAACTTTTAATGTATGAAGAGAGTTAAGCTGATCAAATAACTCTTGAGCAATTTTACTTGGTTCTCCATTGTTTATAACCATTTCCAAATTTTTATAGGTTAACCAACCAACAGGTGAAATTACTGCTGCAGTTCCGGTTCCAAATAAACTGACCAATGTACCATCTTTATAAGCACTAACAACTTCATCAATTGAGATTGCTCTTTCTGTAACATTTAAGCCTTTATCTTTTAATAATTGGATAACTGATCTTCTTGTAACTCCAGGAAGAATACTTCCGTTTAATTTAGGCGTAGCTATTTCATTTTTAAATTCAACAAAAATATTCATGGTACCAACTTCTTCAAGGTACTTTTGTTCAACTCCATCTAACCAAAGTACTTGTGTGAATCCTTTTGCTTTTGCTTCTGTAGCTGCTAATAAACTAGCTGCATAATTAGCAGGAGTTTTGCATTCACCAAGACCTTTTCTTACGGCCCTTACGTAATCATCCTGAACTAAAATTTTAATAGGTTTGAACCCTTCAGGATAATATGCACCAACAGGTGACAAAAGAATAAACAATTTATAACTTGCTGAAGGTTTAACACCTAATGATGAATCCATACCATAAATAACAGGACGAATATATAAAGATTCTCCAGGATTTGTTGGGATCCAATCGCTCTCTATGGAAACCAATTCAGTTAAAGCATGTAATAGAAAATCTTCATCAACTTGTGGAATACAGATCCTTTTGGCTGAATTATTCAGCCTCTGAAAATGGGCTTTTGGTCTAAAGATAGTAACTCTGCCGTCAGCACTTTTAAAAGCTTTTAAGCCTTCAAAAATAGCCTGACCGTAGTGAATGAACATTGAACCGGGATGAATAGATAAATTTTCTATATGTCTAATTATTGGATTATGCCATCCTTTTTCTGGACTATAATCCATTTCAAAAAAATGATCAGTAAATAATCGGCCAAATCCTAATTCTGCCGGCAATTCTATCTTTGTAGTTCTTTTTTTTATACTATATTGTAGTTTATCCATAGCTGCCTCTTCTTTTAATAGTTGAGTCTGTGACTTGTAAATTTAATCATTTTTTCTATATAAAACTGAAAAAATGTGCCCGGTGGAGGGCTACCGGGCATCCGAAAAGATTCATCAAGGGGGGGTAGTTCTTAATGAATCCCTGTAATGGTAATTTAATATATTGGGTTCATATAATCAATACTTTTTTTAATATTTTAATTAAAATAATAACATCCAAAGCAGATAGTCTAATATTAAAATAAAAGCTGCAGAAAGTACAAAAGATCTGATAGTAGCCTTACCAACACCTTCAGCCCCTCCATTTGTCTTAAAACCGATATGGCAACCTAATAAAGCTGTAATACCACCAAAAATAATTGTTTTCATTATTCCGGCAATAAAATCTCCAATACTAAAAAATCTTTCAACAGATTGAAAAAAGACATTGAATGAAAGACCCAAGAAGTAATTTGAGACTAAATATGCACCAATTACAGCAATAACATTAGCAAAAATTGCTAGTACAGGCATCATTAAAATTGAAGCTAAAAATCGGGGCATTGCTAAATATCTAATTGGATCAATTGCCATTGATTCTAATGCATCAATTTGTTCGGTTACTTTCATAGTTCCTATCTCTGCAGCTATGGAAGCACCAATTCGTCCGGCAATTACAATACCTGTAAGTACAGGGCTTAGTTCGGTAATTATTGCTCTGCTAGTTGCACCGCCTAATAAAGACATTGGTGCTATCCCTTTTAATTGATAAGCTGCCTGCCAAGCTGCAACGGCTCCAGTAAATACAGCTATTATCAAAACTAATGGTAAAGAGTTTACCCCGATCTGTTCCATCTGTGAAAAAATTAATTTTCTACTTTTCTTTACTTGAGTAAGATTTTTTAATATTCCAAAAAAAAGATTAAATACCTGCCCTGATTCCTGAACAAATTTCAGAGTTTTATTACCCAATATTCCAATTAAATTTAGCATATTAATTTTTGTGTAGACTTTATGTTATAAATTTACAAAATTTATACTCATTAATTCATTAGTCAGTATATCTCTACTTAAAATATTTTTTGAACTAAATAACAAAAAAATTAAAATGAAAAGATTTAACTGTCGATTCCTATTCATAATTTTAATAATAATTTTTTCAGTATCAATTAATTTTACGCAAACAAAAAATACACCTCCTTGTTCTTCTCTAGAAGCTAAACAATTTGATTTTTGGGTTGGCAATTGGGTAATTTATTGGATAACACAAACAGGAGATACAGCTTACGGTAGTAACAATGTTCAAAAGATTTTGGGCGGTTGTGTAATCAATGAAAATTTTTCTACGAAAGGCGCTCAACCATTTAATGGTAAAAGTTATTCCGTTTACAATTCAACAAAAAAAATATGGGAACAAACTTGGGTTGATAACACAGGCGCTTACATGTCTTTTACAGGAAAATTTGAAAATGGCAAAATGATTTTGTCTCGAGAAGTTAGTGGAAAAAACAATACAAAAATTTTGCAAAGAATGGTTTTTTATAATATCACAAAGACTAAATTTGACTGGGATTGGGAGTATTCAAAAGACAATGGAAAAGTATGGGAGCTAAATTGGAGACTTCATTACGTAAAACATAAAAATGGGTAATTCTGCTCATTTTAAGATAATTGATGAATATCGACCAATTTGAGACAAATAATAGTTAATTAAATTAATTTTATAAAAAAAAAGAACTATCATATTTTTAATTTTTTATCCAATAAATTGCTCTTTTAATCGATTTTGAATTATTTTCTCCCAAAATTGTATCAATGAAAAATTTTACTCATTTTTAAATAAATATTTTAAATTATTAGCACGATAATTGAATAAAATTAAGTGTTTTTAAATAATTATTGAATTAATGGGAAAAACTACGGAAAAATTACGAGCCATTACACGAGAAGGTTATTTATCGAGCGTTATTGATAAAGCACCGATAGGGATTATTACGTTTTCTTCTGATTGGAAAATTGACTATGTAAATGAAAGTTATCTCAAATTTGCTAACCTCTACAAAATAAAATCAAAAGACCTTTTAGGCAAAAATATTTTAAATGAGTTTTCAGATTTGGGGGAAAATTTTCTTGAAGAAGTTAAGTCAACTGCCGAAGGGAATTATTTTGAGACTGAAGTTAAGACTCAAAAAGGAATTGATAAATATTCTATTAAACTAATTGTAAAAGGAGCTCCTCTTTGGGAAGACGATGATTTTGCCGGCGGTATTATATTATTTGAAGATTCAAAAATATTTTTAGAAACACAGCAACAAGAAACTCTAAGAACCAGATATTTACTGGATTTTATAAATTCACAAGATGGCTATCATTTAATAGCTGATACTTCAGGGAATATACTACATAAATTCGGTAAAGGAACAAATGACTTTTTAACAGAATTAACAAGAAGTGAAAAGTATTTAATAAATGAATTAAGTAATTATTCTGATAAATTTAGTCCTGCTATAAGCAAAGCAAAAAATTCCAAAGAAAAAGTTTCGTTTAACTTTGAAAATAAAAAATCAACTTTACAAGTTGTTATTTGTCCTTCTCTTGATCAAAACCAAAACATAAAACTATTATTCATTTCAATTTTTGATATTTCAGAACAAATAAATATTGAAAATAAAATCAAAAGAGAAACAGAAAAACTTGATGCTGAAAAAGAACTGTTTAGAGACGAGAAAAATAAATTAAATGAACAGATAAAAAAACTACAAAAGCAAAGTGAAGAATTAGATCATAAAATTGAAACTCTTAATGCAGAGAAAAAAGAGTTGCTCAATTATCAGCATTTAGTTGAATCTGTAATTGATGCAGTCTTTACTGTGGATCTAGAAGGTAAAGTTATTTTCTGGAATAAATCCTCTGAAGAGTTGTTTGGTTATTCAAAAAGTCAAATCTATAATAAATTTTTTGGGCGTATTCTCGGTTTGTTTGATTTTGAATATTATGATAATCTGGTTGAAGAGTTAAAAGATAAAGGTACTATTACAAAAAATATTACCGTATTCAAAAATGAAGGACAAAAAGAAACAATTGAAGCAAAGTTTACTTTTACAAGCGAAAAGAAAGATTCAATATTTGTTTTCTGCACAAATGTTACCGCTTGGGTTGATGAATATGAAAAATTAAAAATTGATGAAGAAAAATATAGAAATATTGTAATCAATTCTGACAAGAATATTTGTAACATTGATAAAAACGGAACATTCATTTATGTAAATAAAATTTTATGTAAAACACTTTCACTTCCTAAAGAAAAGATATTAGGTAAAAAAATAAATGACTTTATTGATTATGAATCTTTTGGTTCAGACAATTTTAATATAAAATCTCTTGATGATGCTTCAACCACTGCATTAGAACTTCCTTTTATAACAGGAAATAAAGATAAAGTAATTTTTATAATTAAATTTTATCCTGTTCTTGATGAGAAGTTCAAGGTAAAATATTTCAACTGTTATTTAACTGATATAACTTCAAAAGAATTTTTAGACAAAGAATTAGAATTATTCAGTTCCATATTCAGTTCCTCACACGATGGTATAGCTCTGGTTAAAAATAATAAATTTGAATTAACCAATATTGCTTTTGCAAAAATATTTGGATATGAAAACACAAGGGATCTTTTAGGGCTAAACTTTTTGTCGTTAACAGATGAAAGACACGCCAACAAAGTTGAAGAATACTTAAAACTAATTAAAGACGGAAATAAACAATATTCTAAATTTGAATTTATAGCAGTTAAAAAAGATAATTCTAATTTTTATTGCGAAGCGTCAGCTAGTGTAGTAAAAGTAAACAGCATAAAATATTTAGTAATTAGTGTAAGAGATATTACTGAGAAAAAACGCGTTCAGGAAATAATTAAACAATCAGAAGAAAAGTATAGAAATATTACTGATAATATTGATGACTTCCTTTACACTTACGAAAATATAAATAATAATTTAAGGCCTGTATTTTATACGAGTTCAGTTGAAAAAATTACTCATTACTCACAAGAAGAATTTTTAACAGACGCAAAAATGTTGATGAGAATAATTCATCCTAATGATTTTGCGCATGTTAAAACCAAACTTAAAAATTTATTCCAGAGCAGAATACAAATGTCAGGTGAAGTTGAATTTAGAATTATAAGTAAACTTGGCAATGTAGTTTGGGTTAGAAACAAACTAAACATTATAAGAAATTCAAATGGTAAAATTCAAAAATTATATGGATTAGTAAGCGATATTTCTTTGAGAAAGAAAGCAGAAATTGAATTGAAAAAATCAAGTGATAAACTGATAAAATTAAATGAAACTAAGGATAAATTTATATCAATAATTTCGCACGACCTTAGAACACCTTTTAGTTCTGTGGTTGGTTTTACTGATCTACTTTTAAACGATAATGAATTAAAGGAAGGAGAAAAAAGGCAGTACATTAAATATATACAAGACTCAGCTAATACAATGTTGTCTTTAGTTAACTCATTACTGGATTGGACAAGACTACAAACCGGAAGAGTAAGATTTGAACCTGACAGATTCCAAATTAAAGATATAATTGATTCATCAATTAACTTAATGGCCGGTGTTGCAGTACAAAAAAACATTAAATTAAATTCAACCATTGAAGATGAAACAACAGTATTTGTTGATAAAGATCTTGTTCAACAAGTATTTAATAATTTACTTTCTAATGCAATAAAATTTACTAATGACGGTGGTAAAATAATTATTTCCAAACGTTCTTTCGATAAATCCAGATTTATTGAATTTTCAATAAAGGATAACGGTATTGGAATTAAAGAAGAAAATTTAGATAAATTATTTAATGTAGATGCAAAATATACTTCAGAAGGAACCAAAGGAGAAAAAGGAAGTGGGCTTGGACTTTCACTTGTAAAAGAGATAATTGAAAAACACGGCGGCGAAATTAGAGTAGAAAGTGTTTACGGAAAAGGAACCGAATTTTTATTTACTTTACCTGTTGCATCGGATAATATTTTATATGTTGATAATAATAAAACAGATTCAATTCTATATTCAAAAATTCTGAATAACATTTCACCTGAATACAAAGTAACTCTGGCAAAAAACGGAAAAGAAGCTTTAGAATTAATTCAAAACAATACTCCTGCCCTTGTAATTACTGAAAATGATATGCCTGAAATGAACGGCTATAATTTAATTAATGAAGTAAATAAATCGGAGATAAAGATTAAACCGCCATTTATAGTGCTAAGCGGAAATATTGATAAATCAGCAATACACGATTATGAAGAATTAGGTTTGTCTTATATTTTTAAGAAACCTGTAAATATTAGGGAATTAAAATCTGCAATTGAAAAATCTCTTTCTGAAGTACTTAGACAGATTTAATTTAAAATCTTACCATCTACAACGGGTGTTACACATACCAGCGGTTTTTCAGGAACATCAAAGCTAGAAAAAATATTTTCAAACAATTCAAAATGTCTTCCTTTTTTTTCTAATTTATAAAATTTATTATAATTCATAAATCTGCCTTTATTGTCACAAGGAGCCTCAAATTGATATGAATTACTAAAATCCGATTCAACTTTACTTTTTAGGAATTCAATTTTTTCGTTGTCTGTTCCCTCTTTTTTATAACTCACCACTCTAAATTCTTTAACTAAATTATCATTAATGATCAGATAAATATTTAATATTATTTCAGGCATTTTCTTTTTCTGATTTATTATGTAAAGCAAAATAGAATAAAGAAAAAGCAAAGAAAAATGCTGATTTACACATCACACTAACAATAGTTGTTACAAGTCTTCCGTCACCAAATAATTTTAAAATAAAGGCAACAATAACGGGAAAAGACATTACAAGAAATCCTACTAATAAAATTATTAGTTCAGCTTTTCTCTTTTTTAAGGTCTCTTTAAATAATATTATGATGGAAATAATTACCGGAACATAATAAAAAAAACCGTACAGATCTCCGTACGGATATTTATAAATTGAATACAATGAAGTGCATTCAATTAATTTAAAAACATTTATGTTAAAAACATAAAATATTGTAAAGAAAACCGGAGGAAGAAATATCAAATTAATATACTTGTTTTGAACACCCTTTAAATTAAGAATGAACAGAAGTGCTAATGGAGGTAAAAATGATATTGCAGAAAAAGCTATATAAATTATCCATGTATTATTAGGTGCTGCTCTGCAGATTGTAAATTCTAATAACTGATATAGCATTAAAATGAAAATCAGAATTTCAGCTATTTTATTTAACTTATTTTTTTGTGCAAAAATTAATAAGTTAATAAGAAATAGTAATTCCACACACGCTATTAATAGCGAAAGCATTCCATTCCAATTCAATATTTTGGTCCTTTAATTTAGTGGAACTAGGTTTTATAATTCTACAATTTTAACAATTTCTATCAATTCTCCCCACATATGAACGCTGACTTGATTTTCACTTACTTTATATTCAAAGGATACTCTTAAACTATCTCTTTTGAAATTATCGGGTAAATTTTGAGGATCGTAATGTTTTCCGTTATCTCCAATAATTCCATAAAATCCACCTTCTAAGTTTAGATATATAACAGTTCCTTTTTGAACTTGAATATCTTCACTGCAAAGAAATCCGGTTAAAAGAAAAAGTGAAAATATTGAAATTGAAATCAACTTTTTCATTTTAATTCTCTTCTTACTTTTTCGGACCTATCATTTTTTCTGGTCTGACTACCTCATCAAATTTTTCTGCAGTTAAAAGACCTAAACTAACTGCAGCTTCTTTTAAGGTTGTATTTTCTTTAAAAGCTTTTTTAGCTACCTTCGCAGCATTGTCATAACCTATAACAGTATTTAAGGCAGTAACAAGCATTAAAGAATTTGTTAAATTCTTTTTAACATTTTCTTGATTTGCTTCAATTCCAACTATGCAATTATCGGTAAAGCTTTCGCAGGCATCTGCAATCAATCTGACTGATTGGAGAGTGTTATAAATAATAACAGGTTTAAAAACATTAAGTTCAAAGTTTCCGCTTGCACCTGAAAAATTTATAGTAGTATCGTTACCAAAAACTTGAGCACAAACCATTGTCATTGCTTCTGATTGTGTTGGATTAACCTTGCCGGGCATAATTGAACTACCCGGCTCATTTTCAGGTAAATGTAATTCCCCTATTCCACATCTTGGACCTGAGCCAAGCCATCTAACATCATTTGCAATTTTCATAAGTGATGCTGCAAGTGTTTTAAGTACTCCACTGAATTCAACAAATGCATCGTGAGCTGCAAGTCCTTCAAATTTATTTCTGCCTGTTACAAAAGGTTTACCTGTAATTTCCGAAATTTTCTTAGCTGATTTAACAGCAAAATCCGGGTGTGTGTTTAACCCGGTTCCGACAGCAGTTCCGCCTAAAGCTAATTCATAAAGTCTTGGCAATGTTCCATTTATTCTTTCCAATCCATTAGTTAATTGCTGAACATAGCCCGAAAATTCCTGGCCCAATGTAAGCGGGGTTGCATCCATCAAATGGGTTCTTCCGATTTTAATAATGTCTTTAAATTCTTTTGCTTTCTTATCTAAAGCATCTCTTAATTTTGTTACCATAGGAATAAGTCTTCTATGAATTTCCTCTATGGTTGCAATGTGCATTGCGGTCGGGAAAGTATCATTTGAAGATTGAGCTTTGTTTACATCATCATTCGGATGAATTGGTTTTTTGCTTCCGATCTCACCACCTGCTAATTCGATTGCTCTGTTGGAAATAACCTCGTTTGAATTCATATTTGTTTGCGTTCCGCTGCCTGTCTGCCATACTACTAATGGAAAATGTTCATCTAATTTTCCTTCTATTACTTCATCTGCAGCTTTAACAATTAGATCTGCTTTATCTTTTGGCAAAGTTCCCAATTCTTGATTTGTAAGTGCCGCGGCTTTTTTAAGAATGCCTAAAGCTCTGATTAATTCTCTTGGAAATCTTTCTCCGCCTATTTTAAAATTCATTAGCGAACGAGCTGTTTGTGCTCCGTAATATTTATCTGAGGGTACTTCAATTTTACCCATACTATCTGTTTCTATTCTTGTTTTCATTTTTTAATTCTCCCTTAATTTCCATAATAATTATTTTTAAATAAAAAAAATTTAACTATTTAATTTACAATATTTTCGAACCATTTTTTAGGCAATAAAGAAATTGACTTTGATAATTATAATCTTAATTTAAGATATATTGTTAATTAGTGAAGATTAATGGGGAGGAAAGAAAATGAATGAAGTAATAAAACAAACAAGCAGTGATGAACTTCTTTCTTCAGGCAAATTACACAAAGCACATTTATATATTAAGTTGAGACATAAAAATCTGACTAAAGAAAAGAAGAAAAAATTATTTTTGCCCTGCATAACAATTTCAAGAGAAACGGGCGCGGGTTCAAAAGATG
>Ga0210044_10001168_pt1 | contig 39725 bp, 47 predicted proteins | sample CryGey13umfilter_2_FD_183959 | JGI IMG/M metagenome (GOLD analysis project Ga0210044, IMG submission 183959) | Groundwater microbial communities from aquifer in Utah, USA - Crystal Geyser 4/9/14 3 um filter (SPAdes) (version 2) | ecosystem: Environmental > Aquatic > Deep subsurface >... | reverse complement strand
GTCACCGCCCCCGCCGACCCGGTCGCCGCCACTCGCAGGAAGCTCGCGCGGCTGCTGGCCGTGGGGGCGATGCGGGCGGCGAGTGCGAAGGCCGCCGAGGAGCCCGGCGAGCACGTCCACGGAGACGAGAAGCGGCCCGACGAGGACAAGGCGGCCTGACCTGGTCAGCAGGCGCCAAGCGGCGATAGACTGGCGCCAGGTCAATCACTCGAACCGAGGCGCCCGCCATGTCCTCCCCCGCCACCCGAGTCGCCCTCTACACCCGCGTCTCCACCGACATGCAGGCCGGCAAGGACGAGGGCTCGCTCGACACCCAGGAGGCCCGCCTGCGCGCCTTCCTGCTCTCCCGCCCCGGCGAGCACGAGGTCCGTACAGTGTTCCGCGAGGAGGGCGCCAGCGGCAAGTCCCTCGACCGCCCCGCACTGCAACAGCTCATGCGCGCCGTCGAGCGCGACGAGGTCGATCTCGTCGTCGTCACCCGCCTCGACCGCCTCTCCCGCAGCCTGCTCGACTTCTACGAGCTGCACCGCCTGTTCGAGAAGCACAACGTCCGCTTCGTCTCCCTCAACGAGACCTTCGATACGTCCTCGCCGGTCGGCCGGGCCATGCTCAAGCTGGTCCTCGTGTTCGCCGAGCTGGAGCGCGAGCAGACCGCCGACCGCACCCGGCAGGCGATGCAGGCCCGCGCCGAGCGGGGGCTGTGGAACGGGGGCTCGCCACCGCTCGGCTACGACTCCCAGGGCAACGGCCACCTCGACGTCAACGCCCATGAGGCCGAGCTGGTGCGGCTCATCTTCGACAAGTACCTGGAGCTGCGCTCGGCCCCGCAGGTCGCGAAGTGGCTCAACGACCAGGGCCACCGCCAGAAGCGCTTCACCTCGCGCCGGAAGGGCGAGACCGGCGGCAAGCCCTTCACCCCGGCCGCCGTGCGGCTGATGGTCCAGAACCGCCTGTACCTCGGCGAGATCACCCACAAGGGCGAGGTCTTCGAGGGCCAGCACGACCCGATCATCGACCGCGACGTCTTCGACCGCGCGCAGAACGTCATGGAGGGCAACGCCAAGAACCGGCGCGGCCCGCCCCTGCGCGCCCAGCACGACTGGCCGCTCACCGGGGTCGCCCAGTGCGCCTGCGGCTACGCGCTCACCAGCAGCGCCGGCACCGGTCGCGGCGGCAAGACCTACTTCTACTATCGCTGCGTCGGGCTCCAGAAGAACGTCGACCACCCCTGCGAGGTCCGCCAGGTCCGCGCCGAGCTGCTGGAGGACGCGGTCTTCGCCCTGGTCCGCGAGGCCGCTCGGGAGCCCACGCTCCTCGCCGAGGCGGTGGAGGAGGCCAACCGCATGGCCCGTGAGCACGTCGCCCCGCTGCGGGACCGGGTCGACTCCCTGCGCCGTGAGCTGGCCGAGGTCGAGGACGAGGGGCAGCGCACCCTGCGGCAGATCCTGACGAGCGGCGTGGCGAACAGCGACCTCGCCCGCAAGCTCCTCGCCGACATCGAGGCCCGCCGCGATGCCCTGCGCGCCTCGCTCCTGGCCGCCGAGGGCGAGCTCGCCGGCAAGGAGGGCGAGCAGCTCGACCTGGAGCTGGTCACCCAGGCCATCCAAGGCTTCGACAGCGCCTTCGAGCACCTGACCAGCGCCGAGAAGCGCGAGTTCCTCCAGCTCCTCATCCACAAGGCCACGGTGCACAAGGACCGGGTGGACGTGGAGCTGTACGACGGGCGCTACGCGAGCCGCTACCTCGCCCAGGTCACCCGCAACGGGCTGGTCGTGGGGCCGACGGACCCGGAGGGCCGAAACGCAAACGGCCGCGAGACCCGTGATGGGTTCGCGGCCGGTGAGGAATGGCTCCGCATGGGGAGCCGTTTGCGAACCGCTCTCTGGGGCCCTTCGGCGGACAGGCCGCCGAGAGTCGCGCCGTCCAGCCGAGAGCGAGCCCCTGAGATTCCGCAGGGTTGAGGGGGCCAAGCCGGGACGGCTCTTTGCGTTCGCGCCGTCCGGTCGCGCATGGGCTCGCACCCGCGACTGTCTGGTCAGCGCCGGGGAGCGCCACGGTGCACGCCCGTCGCCCGGTGGGCGCGGCTTCGGGGCCGAGCCGCCCGGGAGGCGCGGGGCCCTGCCCGGGCGCACCTGGCGCGACTTGGGCCCCCACGGGCGAATGGCCGCTTTACTGCGGAAGCGGCTATTCGCGTCGGGGCGGCCGGAACGACGGCGCTGCGGCCAGGAGTTCCTTCACCCGCTCCTTCGGGACGCGGTCCCAGGCCTCGGCAGGCAGGAGCGAACCGAAGAGGCTGGCGTCGAACACATGCTGCCGGCGCATCACGCGGTCCCACTGAAACGCGTCGTAGGTCCCCTCGAAGATGAGCTGCCGGACCTCGACGAACGGCGGCACGCCTTGCGCTCCGTCGTCGAGCCACTTCTGGGCGAGCCGCTCCCAGAGGCTGCCCTTGCGGTCAACGCGGCCGATCTGCTGCTCGAGAACGGCGGGGTTCCATTCGGCGTGAAACTGAACAACGACGCGACAAGACTCGTGCAGGTTGAGCCCCTCACGCCCGACCTGGCTCTGCGCGATGAGAACCCACGGCGAGGCTCCGGGACGGTTGAACGCGGCTTGGAGGTAGCGCCGCGTCTCCCAGCGCGTCGCTCCCTGGAGCAGTCGCGCGTGAAAGCTCTGCCGTCCGTCGTCGTCCTCAAGGAGCGCCCTGAGCGCCCCCTGCCGGAGCACGGCCTGCTCCTCGTCGACGTCCTCGTCGCCCAGCTCGCCGAGCAGCGGACGGAGACGCTCTTCAACGAACTCGGTGGTGAGCGCATCGAAACGCTCGTCGGTGACCTCGTCGGAGCCCGAGGTCGTTGCGAGGAAGTCATCGACGACGAACGAGACGAGGTGGTCTTCAAGCGCACTTTCGAGGTCGCGGTCGACCGGCGCGCCACCGAGCAGCGAAGGATCGGTCCGCCACGCGAAGACCGGCTTCTTCGCGCGCCGGCGCACCTTGTCGCGCAACCGCTCGTAGGCCCTCTGGCTGTCGGCCAACGCCCGGCGCATCTCCGCGCCGTTGCCAGTGGCGAGGCGGCCCGTGAGCGCGCCCTCCGATCGAAGGCGCTCGATCTGGCGAAGCGCGATTCCGAGCAGCGACTCGTCGGTGTGAACAGCGTGCGCGATCGGCCTGCCGGCGTCGGCAGCGCGCAGCGCGTGGCGAACGTTGAGCACGTCACGCAGCAGCCGCAGCGGTCGCAGGAAGACGCCGAACACCAGCACCTTCTCGCGCTTCAGCGTCCATCCCTCGATCTCCTTCACAGCCGCGAGGATGCGCGGATGCTCGGCGTCGGGATCGAGTTCGGCGCCGGTCACGGACGGCAGCCCTTCGAGCACCCGCCTCCGGCCATCGCGCAGGCGCCGATACCAATAGGCGGCACGCATGATCTTGCCTCGCGTGTGGTCGTCGACGATGCCGGGCTCGGGGATTCTGAGCGGTTCGCTCGTCTCGGATAGGTCGATGCTGACGTGCCCCGCCGATAGCTTCGTGTACGCGTCACGCACCGCGCGCGGCCAGGCCGCAGTGTCCTTGAGCGTCAGCCCGCGAGCACTCTGGCTCATGCACTCGGCGGCGAAGAGCACGTCGAGCCAAGGCGACTTCTGGCCCAACGCCTCGGTCCACCCGATCTGCACGCGCTGAAGTCGTCGATGCGGATGCGGCAGTCCCTTGGGCAGCGCCGCGCCCTCGCGGAAGCTCGCGACGAGCGGGTCCTCGTCACGTCGACGTCGCGTCACGTGCGGCGCCAGCGTCTTGGTGAAGTCCCTTGCGGCGCCGCACAGCTCGTCGAGACGGCTTCCTTCGTCTGGCGCTACGGCGGCGCGGTCCGCTGCGTCGTGGAGGCGCTTCACCACTTGGAGCCCACGCTCCGGGTCGAGGCCGCTGCGCGCACGTCCGAGGAGATCAAGCCACTGCGACAGCTCGAGTTCCATCGGCGTCGCCGTGAGGCAGAGCCGACGCCCGCCCTCGGGCTGCTTCAGCAGCACGTCGACAAGACGCGCGAGCACCGTGCCCGAGGCCGCGCCGAGCGCTGTGTCCTCGACGTCCACCTCGCCCCGGCTCTTGTGGGCCTCGTCGATAACGAGGAGGTCGAACTCGCCGAGCCAGAGGCCCAGTAGCTCTTCGGTCAAGGGCCGCCCATCACCGCTGTTGCCGAACTGCGCGAGGAGCGCATCGTTGTTCTGGCTCGCGACGCTCAGAGGAGGCAGCGCGTCGATACGCTTCCGGAGGTCACGTCGTCCGCGAACGCACGGCGCGACGTCACTCGCAATCCGCGCCATCCCGTTCCAGCCCCACCACGATGCCCGAGCGCTCTCCATCATCTGATGGAGCTTGCCGATGCGTGTCCGCGCGTCCTCCCGCTCGGCTCGCGCCGCCAGGTTCAGCTCGACGAAGGCGGGAAGCGCTGCGCGCCACCAGTTGGAGTTGCTACGCACCAGGGGCGCGCGGAACCCGTGAGATATGAGCCACCACTCGGACTCGTCGGGACACGGGGCGATGTCCTTCCACGCGGCATCAGTGGCGGACGCCTCGCGGAGAAGCTCGGTGAACGTCGTCAGTTCCTTCGGAGCCGGCGCGTTGGTTCGCAACTTCCTCGACTCCGCGATCCACTGGTGCATGAGTCCGTGGGGCACGACGACCGCCGCGCGACCGCCCGCGTCGAGCACAGCGTGAACCACCGCGCACGCGATGCGCGTCTTGCCGGTGCCGACTTCGTCGGCGAGTACGAGCCCGCTCTGCGGCAGCCGCTTGGCCATCCACGCGAGCGAGGCCCGCTGGCCGTCGTCGAGATGCTGCTCCTCACGCGACTTCGCCGCGTCCTCTGCAACGAGCTTCTGAAGCGCGGTAGCGGCGCGCGCCCACGAGAAGCTCATCGGAGCCCCCACGCGCGCGCCGCGCCATCGAGCACCTCGAAGTAGCGGACTCGCTGCTTGTCGGTCAGGTGCGGAGAGCGCAACTCCGGCTCTCGGAGGTGTGCGAACACGTCGAGCCGGTGCGTTCGCCACGTCGCGATGAGGGGCTCGGGGAACGAAGCGCGGAACATCCGGTCGAGGTGATCGAGCCAGTCGTCGAGCATCGACTCCGGCAGCGCCGCCTGAAGCGCGGCGACCTTCTCGACGAGCTCGGCGGCGGCGTGCAGCGCGTAGCTCTTCTCCTGCTCGATCGCTGCCCCTGTGTCCGCGCCCTTGATGCCGCCGGCTTCGCCCTCATCGCCGTCGCCGTCGTCGGTGGCCTCGGCGGGGCGGATCGGAAAGTCGAGGAGCGCCGCGAGGGCGTCGGCATAGGTATCGAAGCGCGGAGGCTGCCAGCCGACGCGCCCGGCAGCGTCAACGACGGGCACGACCCACTTGCGGTCGCTCTCCCCGGACACGTTGAGCGCGGTCGGGGTCTCGTCGTCCTGCAGCGGGACGCCGTCCGCTCTCTTCACGTCGAACCAGTCGCGGCCCGTCCAGCAGATGCTCACGCGCGACTCGGTCGAGACGTCATCGCGCCAGAGCAAGCGTAGATGTCGGGACGGCGAAGTCTCGATCGTCGCCGAGAGGATCGGCGGTGCTTCCAGGATGGGCTGCGTGTCCGGCGCGTCGCCCACCTGACCGATGGCCCACTCCTCGTCGCCAACGGTCTCGGCTTCGTCCGACCAGAACAGCCAGCGCTCAATCGCCTCACCATCGAGCCGTTCGTCGACCGCGAAGACCACGCCGGTCTCCACGTTCCCCTCGGCCATCCCGCCGTGCGTGAGGATGCCGCGGCGCGAGAGGTTGCCGGACCCGAGGTAGAGCCAGCCGTTGCTCACGTGGCCATCGCGGAGATAGCCCGCGTACACGAACTTCGCGTGGAGCCGCCTGTTCTGGTCGAGCGCGTCGTAGGGGCGGACGACCTCCCAGCCTTCCGTGTCGCCCCCCTTGGCCCACGTCGCCACCGCGCCCGCTTCGCCCGGCTCGACGAGCGCCACGCGGCGCACGTTCGTTGTGAAGACGCCCAGGTCCTCGAGCTTGCCGAAGACGGCCGGCTTGCGCGCCTTGGTGGACGGCTCCTCGTAGAACCCCGAGCCACACAGCAGCAGGTTCCTCGGCTTGTCGATCGCGCTGCGGAAGCGCTCGCGGATCTGGTCGTACAGAGGCCTGTCGAGCGAGTGGATGAAGCGCGGCTTGCGGTTCGCAGGAGCAAGCGAAGATGCCGCCGCGAGGAGCACGTCGAGCCGTGCGGTCAGCTTGTGCTCCTTCACCGGGAGCGTCTGCTCATCCCGATGGAAGCGCCGCGCGAGGAGTGTCTCGACGAACGCACCCGCCGCTGCGACGTCGGCGCGGTCCTCGACACGGGCGCTGCCGACGAGCGGGAGATCGACGACCCACACGAGCTCGAGCTGCTGCCGCGCCGATGTGTACGTGTAGTTGGCCGTGAGCACGGCGAGCCGAAGATGGATGGGCGCGCCCGTCCGGCTCGGGGCGAACGCCAGCAGCGCGACCTTTGCGTGCAGCAGCGAACCGGGTGTGACCTCGCGCGGCTGGAACTCGTGGAGACCGGGGATGCGCCCAGGCGGAAAGACCTCCTGCCGCGACGACGACGCATGCCCGTCCAGCATCAGGTACACGAGCACGTTGCCCAGCTCCGCGCGCTGCCGTGGCCGGAGCCCCGTGAATCGCTGCACGGCATCCTCGAGGAAGTCCTCTGCGCCGGTCATGGCGACGAGAGCGGCGCTGTGACCGACCATGCCCTCGGGCGGCACGAAGATGTCGAGCAGCGTCTCGGCGCTCATCGCGCACCTCGCTGGTCGACGTCGCGCAGGAGCGAGTGGAGGTTCGCGATGCGGAACGTTCGCCCTGTCCGATCTGGCTCGATGCTCGCCGCGCCGTCTTCGAGGTCGCTCGCTTCATCGGTGCCGTCGACGACGCGGAACAGCGGGCCGCGGGTGACGGAGCCGTCGGCGAGCCCGAGCACCTCCCCAGAACGTCGGGCGAGGATTCGGATACCTTCCACGTCGTCGCCCGCAGCGACTGCGTCTGCGAACGACCGGCTCGTTGCCTCTTTGACGCCCGCTGTGTTCGCCTTCTCGACGTAGTTCTTCGAGGCGGTCCGGAGGTCCTTGATCGACTTCTTGAGCGCCGAATCACTGGCCAGAGTCGTGAGCTTCACACCGCCACGCCCGGGCTCGACGGCGCGTGTCAGGCTCGCGACCGCGTCACGCGCTCGGTCGAGCACCGCGCCGAACGCACGCGCTACGACGACTTCGTTGGCCTGCTCGCGATGACCGGCCTCGCGGAGACGAGCGACGACGCCATCCTCGATGCTCGGCAGGTCTCCTGCGCGCCCGATCGCCCGGGCCAGCCGCTGCCGCTTCTCACTCGCAGACGTCGACGTTCCGAGCAGCCGTGAACGGACCAAGGCGCGCTCGTCGTCAGTGGGGTGTTCGGGCGACAGCGCCTGCAGGAGGGTCTTGGGCCAGCCCGAGACCTCGCGGTCGCCTTCGAGCCACCCGAGCAGCCACCTGCGAAGGCTGGTGCCGCCTTTCCCGACGCGCTGCTCAAGGAATGCGCTGGCCAGCGCGCGCCCGACCGGCTCCAGCTCGAGCAGATCGAAGCGCGAGCCGCTCGCGAAACCGAGCCCACCGTCGACTCGGAGTGCGCGCGTCGCGGCTTGGCGGTGCGTGTTGCGGACGTAGTTCGTCGCTTGGCGCAGCCGGTGGAAGGACCACACCTCACGCTCGGCGTCGCGACCAAACGCGCGCCGCCCGAGGATGCGGCGCGAGGGGTCCTGCGGATCGACGAGGTACTCCAGCTTGCACGCGAGCGCCTCGATACCGTGACAGATGGCCGTCGGCTTCGGCGGGTTCGAGCCGTGGCTCGCCAGGTCCTCGTGGAGCGCGAGTGCGGCCAGGGGCCACGACAGCTGCCGCGCGAACCAGATGCGACCAAGCTCGGGCACCACGAGTTCGCGGAAGAACAGGTCGGCCGCGCGCAGATCGAAGTCGAGCGAGATCCGCGAGGATGTGACCTCGCTCGGCGCGGGAGAGAACCAGTAGGTTGCGGCGTCGCTCATGGGATGGCTGCCGCACGCCGAAGCGCGAGGCAAGCCATCATACCGGCGGACCGACTGCAACCGAATCAACTACTTGCGCGGCGCGATCTCTCCGGGCTCACCCCACCACCTTCTTGAGCAGCGCCATCCCCCGCTCGGCCTCGGCGGGCGTCGCGTCGGCCAGCTCGAGGTACACGCGGCCGCGGGCGTCGTAGAAGCTCTCGGTCTGGACGATCCACCGCTCCCGCTCGGGCGTGGCCAGCTCGACGTCGGCGGCGAGCTTGTGGAGCGCGGCGCTCACCAGGCGGTGGCTCGTGCCCTTCGGGAGCCGGATCTCGATCTGCGGCTCGGCCGTCCCGTAGCGGCTCTCGCCCTGGCTCACCGTCTTCGTCGTCTGCGTGTTCTGGCTCGTGGTCCGCATCGTCGTCCTCGCGTTCTGCAGGGCGGCTCGTCGCCCGTTGCGAGGGACATACAGGCTTCGGTTCGCGCCCCTAGCAAGGTCAAGAACGTCGGTTTCCGATGTCTTTTCGAGCGGTTGGAATAGCCGCGAGGTTCCGCGCCCTTCGGGCTGCCCGGCCGACGGATGCCGACGGCCTACATCCGCCGCGTGAGCCCGGTGCGGAGCATCTCGGCGACGAGCGACGCGGCCAGCTCCTCGTCGGTCTCGCCCTTCACGTCGAGCTCAACCTCCTCGAACTTGCGCGCGTTGGCGACCACCCACTCGATGTACTTCGGCACCGTGAAGTCCTCGACCCCGAACGCGATGTCCTGCATCGCCTTCACGATCTGCAGGGCGGTGCCTTGGAACACGCGCCCGTCTCTCATCACGATCTTCATGCTGCGGTCTCCTTCCGGCGCGCTCGCCAGTTGCCCGAGTCGATGACGGGGCGACCTTCGACCTGCTCGGGCGCGAGGAGGTAGGTCTCGACGGCGGCGCCGTCCTCGAGGGCGATGCGCGTGCGCCGGTAGAAGCGCGGGTGCCCTTCGAGCCGGTCGAGCGCGGCGAGCGTGGCCTGGTCGACCTCATACACCTCGCCGGCCACCGAGTGCTCGCCGCCGCGCACGAGCCCGGGGAACGCGCCGAGGTCGCGCAGCTCGAACGCCGGCTTGGTCCTCGCATCCGCGACGAGCCGGGCGCCCGTGAGGAGTCGGTGGTTCGGCTCGCCCGCGAGGAGCGTCCCGTAGACGAAGACGCGCGTGGGCGCGCCACGCTGGCCCTTGGGCGTGTTCATGGCTCCACCCCCGCTGCGGTGGCCAGGGGCGCGACGTCGAAGCCCAGGCGGGCGTACGCGCGCCACAGGACGCGGAAGTAGCCGGGCTGCGGCGCCCAGGGCTCGAACCCGTCCTCGGGCTGCAGGTACGTCGTCGCGCGGCGGCGTTGCCCGTGCTCGTCGAGCACCAGCTTCACGACGCGCTCGTAGGCGAACGGGTGGCCCTCGAAGCGATCGAGCGAGCGGAGGTCCGCGTCGTCGAGGCGGTAGAGGAGCCCCTCGACGCGGGCGCCGCGGGCCCGCACGACGCTCGCGACCGCCCCGTCCCAGCGGTGGCTGAAGCCGCCGAAGGCGAGCGCGTAGTTGGGCAGCACGGCGCGCGCCACGGGCTGCGCGCTCGCGCACCGCGAGCGCATCTGCTCATCGTCGAGGTTCGAGCCGTACGCGAAGTAGAGCACCTGTCCCATCTTCTCATCTCGCCGCGGGCCGAGACCCGCCGTAGTCATCCATCGCTTCCGTTGGCGGCCGAGTCCAGGGCCGCCGTCGTAGCCGGCCCCGCGCCCCTCACGCTGCTGCTCGGGCATCGCCCACCTCCTCGCTCGCCGGGGCGCTCGCGGCCGGGCGGCGGTCGCGGCGCTCGCCCTTCCAGGCCGCCGAGCCCGCGAGCTTCTTGGTGAGGTGCAGGCGCGCGGTCTTGAACTCGTCGCCGATGAGCCCGAGGTGCAGGAGCACCACCCGGAAGTCGTACTTGGCGGTCGCGGGGTTGAACTCGCGGCGCTTGCTCGACGCTGCCTTCGAGCTGAGCGCCTTCGCGGCCATCGCCAGGGCGAGCTGCACGTAGGCCTTCACCTCGCCCGCGTGCAGCGTCCCGTTGAAGTAGCGCAGCTCGATCGTGCCCCGGAAGAAGAGGCTGTTGAGGTTGAGCCCGTGGTAGCGCGTCTGGTCGTAGCGCTGCGGGCTCGTGTTCCGGTACCCGTACCATGCGTCGCTCACCTCCTGCATCGTCTTCGGGCGGCGCGCTTCGAGGCGCTGGATGAAGCTCGCGTCGATCGGGCGGCAGTAGCGGCTCAGGCGCGTCTCGCTGACCCCGAGCGCGTGCTCGAGGAGGCGCTCCTGCTTGTGCACCAGCTTCACCAGGTTCGTGACGCTCTTGGCGTCGAAGCGGCTGCCGTCGATGTGGATGTGGATGCCCGTCGAGGGGTCGGCCTTCGCGCCCGCGGTGCGCACCGCCCGGACGACGTTCTGCAGCTCGTCGATGTCGTCGTAGCCGAGGACCGGCGAGACGATCTCGCCGCTGTTCTCGCCGCCGCTCAGCGAGCCGTCCGGGACCACCTGCCAGCGGCGCCCGCGCGCGTCGGTGATGCGCCAGCTGCGGTACTCGTCGGCGACCGTGCCCCCGACCACGCTGTGGATGGCGCGGGCGAGCTTCTCGCGGCTCAGGCCCACCGTCTCGATCTCGATCCCGAATCGCAGCGTCTTCATCGTCGTCGTCCTCGCGTTTCGCGCGGGGCCCAGTGCCCGTCGCGTGAGGACATACAGGCTTCCGTTCGCGCCCCTAGCAAGGCCGAACACGGCACTTTCTGATGTCTTTTCAGGCACTTGGAATAGCCGCGACCTTCCGCGGACTTGGGGCGTCGCGGCCTCCGTGCCACCGCGACGCCCCCCGGATCTCGGTGCCCTTCACGCGCTGGCTGCGCCCGCATTCGTGAAGAGCGCTGCGGCCTCCTCGGCGCCCAGGTGCGAGAGGTAGTGGCCGAGCGCGCGGCGGAAGAACTCCATGCGGTTCTTGATGCCGCGCGTGCGCCACGCCTCGTCCATGCGCTCGACGACCTCGGCCTCGAGTCGCAGCGGGAGGATCTTCACGTCGACGGGCTCGCCGTTGCGCTCGCGCGTCTTGCGCGGGCCGACCGGGATGCGGCCCTTCTCGGCCTCGCGGATCTTCCAGATGAGGTAGCGGCGGTCGTCGCTGCCCGTCGCGCGGCCGACCGCCTCGAGGTACTTCGCCTGCAGCTCCTCGATGCTCATCGACGTGAAGCGCCCCCTCACGTGCGTCGCCGTGGCCGCGCTCGCGTCCGACGCGGCGCTCTCCTCGGCGGGCGTGTCGACCGCGGGCGGCGGGCTCTCGGGCGCGGCCGGCTGCTCCGCTCGGGCGGCGAGCGTCTCCTCGATGCGCCGGATGAGGAACTTCCGGTTCGGGCTGCGTGACGTCTCGCCCACCACCTCGCGGAAGCGCGCCTGCAGCTCCGGCAGGCGCAGTCGCTCGAGCTCGTTCCTGGTTCGCTTGTTTCGGTTGCTCATGGTCCGTCTCCTCGTCGGGCGCCGGGTACACGTCACCCTTCACGCGCGCGCCCTGGCTCGCGTGTCGGGCTGCGCTCCGCGATGGAGCGCTCTGTCGGTCAGCTCGTCGTCAGTCCTTCAAGTCGGCGAAGCACTCGAGGTCGATCGCGCGCGGGTCGCAGTGCACGAAGCTCGCGCTCCCGTCTGCGCGCACGTGCGCGACGTCGAGGCGATCGAGCTTCGTCACGCCGCCGAGTCGTGCGAGGACCTCGTCGTCCGTGAGGAAGTAGTCGTCCGCGTCGACGTTCACGTCGGGGCGCAGGGCGCCGCGCATCACGCCGAAGATGCGCACACGCTGCCCGTTGAACCCGGGGATCTCACTGCCCACGTACGTCGTCGTTGCACCGATGATCTTCATCGCTCCTCCTTCTTCGCGGCGGCGAGCCCCGCCCGGTACGCGGCCTCGAGCGCGGCGCGCAGCTGCCACACCGCGAGGTCGTGGAAGTCGAGGCTGTCCGAGCGGCGCGTCTCGAGCGTCGAGAGCCCGAGATGCTGCTTCGCGATGTCCTCGATGACCTTGCTGTCGCTGGCTGATCGCTCGCGCTTCATGAGGGACATACAGGCTTCCGTTCGCGCACCTAGCAAGGTCGTTCCGAGAAGAATCGACCTCGCTGCTCCACTCAGCGCGACGCGACTCGCCACGCAGCCTTCGAGCCGTAGCGAAGCTGCTGGCCTTCGACGAGGAAGACGTCGTTCGGCGCGGTGCCCTTCTCGTAGCGGGGCTCCTCGCGCTCGTCGTCTTCGCAGTCCTCGTCGTCGTCGTCGACGAACTCCTCGCGCACCGCGACGCCGGCGACGGCGTTCTCGAAGGGCCAGCTCTCCTGGCTCATGATCATCACCTCGGCGTCGGGGTCCTGGTCCTGCAGCAGCTCGATCAGCTCGCTCACCTTCATCGTCGTGCTCCGCTTCGGGGTGGTCCGTGAATGCGCCCCGTTCGCGAGGGACATACAGGCTTCCTTCTGCGGGCTATCCAAGGCGAAGAAGCGAGAATCGACCTCGCTCGCAGAACTGCGCGTTACCTCGCCAGAAGTCCGGGGAGCCTCGCCAGATCGAGCCAGCCCCGCAGCACGCGGGCACCGACGCGGAGCGCGGCTGTGCCGACGCCGAAGCGCGTCTCGCGGGCGCGTCCCGCGGGCTTGTTCACGGTGTTGTCCCAGAGCCCGTAGTCGAAGGTCGCGATGCGGCCGTGCTGCTCGTCGAGTCGCTCGAGCACGCAGACATGCTCGGGCGGTGCGAGGTACAGGATGTCGCCGGGCCTCGGTCGCAAGTCGCGCTTCGCCCAGACGAACGCGTCGCCGGTCGCGAAGACGAGCCGCGAGAGGTTCGTGCCGCTCTGCCACGGCGCGCGACCGCCGTCGTCGTCGTCGCGATTGAGGATGCGCTCGTCGCGGAAGCCCAGCTCACGCAGCACGTAGTGCGCGAGGTCGCCGCAGGCCGAGTAGCCCTTCCAGCGGTTGCGCCCCTCGGTGACGAGCTCGAACACGGGGTCGCCGAGCACGCGGCCTGCGGCTCCGTTGCAGGCGAAGCGCGCCGCCTCGACGGCGGCGGCACGGAGCGTGGCCTCGTCGACGAAGCGACGCGCGGGCGAGGCCTGCACGTTCATCACGCCGCCTTGTCGTGCAGGTCCTCGATCGCGTCCTTGAGCGCGACGAGCGCGGCCTCCACCTTCGTGACGGCCTCCGTCTGCGCGCGGCCCATCTCCGCGACCTTGTCGAACAGCTCGCGGAGCGCGGCGTCCTTCTTCTCGTTGATGCGCCAGAAGGCCCAGCCGAGGACCGCCACGAGCCCGTAAGGGCCGGTTGCCTGAAGCCACGTCGCGATGGTGCTGAACTCGTTCATGTCGTTCTCCTCGTCGTCAGGCCACGGGCGTGGCGGGAAGCAGGTCTCGAACGTCAGCGCCGCGCCGCACGCCCGTCGCGCGCCGTACCGCCTCCTCGAACGCGACGTCCGGAGCGAGCCCGACCTCGAGACGCAGCCACGCGTAGAGGACCAGCCACGCGCCGTCGGCGTGTCCGAAGTAGTGGTGCGCGAGCACGCCGGGCAGCGCCTTGCTTGCCTCGGCGAGCGGCCCGAGCTGGAAGCTCGCTGCACGCAGCCCCGGCCATCGGCGCGGCACCTCGATGCCCGACGCCGGCGCACTCGTCGCCCACCGCACGAGCGAGGCCACCGCCTCGGCCTGGGCGGGCGTCGGCAGCACGTACTGCCCCTCGTGTGCCCACGGCGCCTTGATGCTCCGCTCCCACGGAAGGCCCTTGCGGAGCAGCCGCGGGTAGTACGGGTTCACGACCTCCACGCCGAACGACGGGCCGTTGTGCGCGGGCCCCGCATGCCAGAGCACGTCGTTCGCGAGGTCGCCGTGCTGGGTCAGTTCGCCGTCCGGCCCGAGGACGAGATGCACGCTGAGCCCGCGCTTCATCAGCACGGCGATCGTCGAATCGACGCTGCGCGTGACGGTCTCGTGGATGACGAGCTCGGTCGTGCGCGTTCGCTTGCCCTTCGATACGAAGCGCGCGGTGCCGTCCTCGAGGAAGGTCCGGACGGGCACGCTGTCCGGCGCGCTGGTCGCGACGGCGCGAACGACGAGCCCGCTCACTGCCCGGGCTCCTTCACGCGGGCGGCCTCGGGGAGACGCGTTTCGATCTTCAGCCCCCGCGGGAACCAGCGCGCGACGTCCTCGGCGGCGACCGGCTTGGCGAGCTTCGCGTCGACTCGCCCTTGCTTGTCCTTGAGCGGCGGGATGACCTTCTTGCGCTTCACCAGCTCGGCGTGGACGCCGTCGACGAGCATGCGATGGAGGTGTCCGAAGCTGCCCGGCGCTGGGTGTGCGGGCTCGTCATCCGGCGAGCGAAGCAGATACTCCGTCGAGCGACACGTCGGGCACGCGGGGAGAGGCACGACGGCCGCGTCGGTCTGGTCGTCGCGCGCGACTCCGACCTCGAGCGAGTCGAGCACGATGCGGTTCTCGGCGGCGCACTTGCCGCAGCGTTGAAGGACCTCGGTGGCGTTCAGCTCGTGGATCGACATCGAGGCCTCCTCAGGCGACCGCCGTGTACGTGCCGAACCACCAGACCGTTCCGAGCGCGGGGATGGTCTGGTAGCTGAAGTAGCCGAACCCATCGCGATCGACGGTGAACGTCGACGGGTTGCCCGTGAAGCCGCTCGACTGGCTGAGCGACGAGAACGTGATCGACGACGGCGACGCCGGGAAGCGGTTGCGGAAGTTCGTCGCGCCGCCGCCCGCGAGCGTGCGCGAGGCGGTGTCGGCGTTCGAGTACTCCATCCCGAGTCGGCCAACCTCCTGGACGCTGCCCGTCAGCTCGAACGCCGAGTTCGTGGTGCTGCTCATCGGCAGATTCCACGAGCGATCCCACGTCGTGAACGTCGCCTCGTTGTTGAAGTCGTGGAGGAACTCGAGCGAGTTGCGACCGAAGCGGAAGGCCGCCGAGTTGTAGAGCGTGCTGTCGCGCGTCCAGCCGGCGCCGTTCCACGACGCGTTCAGCGTGAACCAGACGGAGTCGCTGTCCGCGTAGATGCGCAGGTGCGTAGGCGCGGTGCCCGACGCATTCGAGTCGAGGATGAGTGCCTTCGACCCGCCGAGCGCGGGCTGCCGGATCGTTCGGTGCTGGCCGGGGTTCGCCTCGTTGCCGCGGAAGTGGTCGCCCTCGACGGCGTCCAGGATCTCGGCGAGCGAGGTCTCGACGTTCACGGCGTTGAGGTTGTTGCCGGCGTCGGCGACGGAGATGGCCGTCGCCGCGTGGGCGCCCGCGGCCTGGCTCACGTGGCCGTTGAGGCCGCCGAGCAGCGTCACGAGAGCCGCTCGCAGCGTGCCCGCACCGATGGCCGTGGGCGCGCCGGCGATGGCGTCGACGCCCACGAGGCCCACGCCCGGAGCCGAGGCGCCCGTCGCAAGGAGGTCGGTGACGATCTCCTGCAGCTGCGACTGCACGTTGATGCCCGCGATGTTGTTGTGCGCCGTCGCGGCGATGGCGCTGGCTGCGTGCGCCCCCGTCGCAGCGCTCATGTGCGTGTTCAGGAAGCCGAGGAGCGCGGCGAGCTGCGTCTTCACAGAGCCAGCGGCCAGCGCGTTCGGAGCACCGGCCGACGCGTCGACGCCGACGCGGGTGGCACCGGACGAGCCCACGGCGCCGGTCGTGAGGTCATCGACGACCTCGTCGATGGCCGCCTGCACGTTGGCGGCGCCGACGAAGCCGTGCGCAACGTAGTCGACGGCGGTCGCGGCGTGCCGTCGTGCCGCCGCGGTGAAGTGGTCGCGCAGCTCCGCGTCCACCTCGTCGAGCGAGGCCTGCACCGTAGCCGCGAGCGGGGCGAGGATGCTCCAAGCCCCCGTCACGACGGAGACCGAGGAGCCCTGCGCGAAGATGAAGGCCTGCCGTCGCGAGGTGTCGAGGTCGGCGATGAGGATCTGCGTCTGCCCGGGGCGTCGCCGCACGTCGCAGAGCAGCAGCTCGTCGGCCTGCAGCGCCGCCTTGGGCGCGACGCCGATGGCGCCCTCGGGCGCCTGCCGGACCACCAGCTCGAACGACTCGTCACGCCGGAAGAACACCTGCTGCGAGTTGCCGTCCGTGCGGGGGTCGGAGAGCAGCCGCTTGAAGCGGAGGAAGATGCCGAGCCAGCGCTCGTTGCCGACCGTCGCAACGTCGGTCGGGATGCCGACGAGGTCGACGGCGCAGTCCACCGTCTGGCCGGTGCCGAAGAACATGCGCTGGCCGAGGTTGTCGTAGGCGCGCGCCGGTGCGGTCAGGTCGACCGTGAGGTCCGGTACCGGCGAGTGCGGCGCGGGGACAGCACCCGCGACGATGCCGTAGATGTTCAGGTCCGCGGCGAGGTCCCGGTCGGCCTTCTCGAGCAAGGCGAACGCGAGGTCGAGCTCGGCCTCGGTAACGCGCTGGCGGAAGTAGAAGTCGACGCGATCGGCCATGTCCTTGCCTCGGAGCGCACGGGGCCCTCCGGTGAGGCAAAGCAACCGATGCTGGCTCCGGGGGACACCGCGATATCCTTACGAGATGGGTTCGCGAACACGCCTCGACGCAGACGCTCCAGAGCCGAACGTCGTCGGAGACTTCACGCCTTGGTTTCCATGGTCTGATCGGCTGACGATGCCGGACGGCCACGGAGGGCTCGTTCATGAGTACGGCGGGGTCTACATCCTCGCGCACTTCGCAAACACCGCGCCCTCGGGCTCAGCCGACTTCCTGGACGACGCCGTGGTGTATGTCGGCGAGGGCGCGTACCTGAAGCGCAGGTGGTACGACTTCGAGCGCTCGGCCAACCTCGGTCTGTCCGGGCACTCTGGGGGACATTCCCATCGCGCGTGGGCCGCGGAGTCCGGTGCGACCTGGCAGACCCTGCACGTCGCTGCGTACCCGATCTGGTTCGACAGCGAGGGCGCGACGGACGCACCTGCGTCACTGGCCCGGCGCTTCCGACTTCACGTTGAGCAGCTGCTTCTCTGGAAGCTCGCTGCACACCGGCGGGGCAAGACCTTGCACCTGTTGAACGTGAAGTAGCGCTCCGGGGTTCAGTGCAGGTCCGTGGTCTCCCCCAGGTCGCTGAGACCCAGCTCCCAGTGGTTCGGCAGGATGGGCGGGAGCGGCTCGACCAGGTCGACGAAGTGGGTGTGCGCGGGCTTGAGGTACTCGACGATGGCGCGGAGCTGCCGGCGCTCGCGATCGGCCAGGATGCGCGCGACCTCGACGTTGAAGGCGTACCGGGCGAAGCGGTCCGAGGGCCCGAGGACCCAGTCGATGCCCAGCTCGGACTCGCCGAGGGTGAGCGTGTCAGCGTTGAACGGCGAGATGGCCGAGATGTCGATGCCGAGGAAGAAGCGGATCGCGTTCTGGATGCCCTTCGCCGTCCCCTTCTGCCGGTACATCTCGACGAGCACCGACGCGAGTCGGCGCTTCCCCATGGTGTCGAGCTCGAACGGGAACGGGTTGCCGAGGTCGCGGAGGATGAGGTCGAGGAAGCTCTCAGGCGCGCGCTCGAGATCGAAGATGTCGGGCCAGCGATCCACGTCGGCCAGCAGCAGGTCCGTCACCTCCTGCATGCAGGCGATGAACCGGAAAAGGTCCCCGGTCTGATCGTCGCGGCGGTTGTGCTTCGGGAGCATCCTCCAGAGTTCGAAGCGACGCGTCTGCGGTCGCGCAGGGCGGAACCCGGTGAACGTCGCGCGGTCGTAGGGTGCGAGGACGACGTTGCCGAACAGGTCCGTGACGCCGAGCGCCACGACCTCGTGCACGACGTCCGGGGTCATCTCGGTGTCGAGCGTGAGCAGCACGACGCTGCCGTCGATGGCCGAAGCGACGACGGCCACCGGCACAGCCGGCGCTGCCTTCGGTGTCAGGACGAAGCTCGAGCCGCCGGGGAGCAGGACGGGCTCGTCGAAGGCGACGCGAACGGTCTTCTGCGCGAGCGCCTGCGCTCCGACGACCCGCGGCGCCGTGCGGTCCTCAACGACGAACGAGTACACCTCGTCCACGGAGGCGGCACCGCCCACCGTCTGCCCCGCTACGCGCACGGAGACCGTGGCGAGGCTCGCCATCGGGACGAGCGGGTGCAGCGCGACGCGAAGCGTGTCCGCGGTCTGCGTGGCGCCGGCGAGCGGCCCGGCGAAGGCGGCGGTTATCTCCGGCAGCGCGCCGCCGTCGAAGGCCAGCACCCCGTCGACCCAGACGTGCACGCTGGCCCGGTTGACGCCGTCCGCGCCGGTGTCGATCAGCTCCAGGGCGAGCGTCGCGTCGACGGGCACGCCGCTTTCGCCTGGGCTCGGATCGCGATTCACGACCACCAGCCGCGGCGTGCTCACGACGAGCGCGACGCTGTCGACGTAGAGCGCGGGAAGCTCGAGCGTGCTCATGCCGGAGCCCTCATGCGGTCACCAGCTCGAGGCGCACGCCCACCGTGTGCACGCCCGACAGCTTCGAGACGTTGGCAGCGAGGTCCGTGACGAGTCGTTCCCGGCCCGGCTTCGCACGCATGCGTGCGCGCGCGGTGCCGTCGACGACGATGGACGCCTCCCATGCGAGCCCCGCGGGCGTGCTCGCCGGCACCCGAAGGCGAAGCAGAGCGCGCACCAGCTTCACGCCCGTGAGGTCGGTCGACTGCGTCACCTCCGCGTGGTCGCCGAGACCGAGCTCGAAGAAGCGCCCCGGCTCGTCCTCGCCGAGCACGAAGGCGTAGTCGCCTCCCGTCGCCTTCGAGGTGAGCAGGCGTCCCTGGCCTCGCCCGAGTCGACTCGTGAACGCCGTGAGCGCCATCGCCTCACACCTGCCGGAACAGCTCGACGTGGTCGAAGAAGGAGCGCCGCGTCACGTCCTTCACGGAGCAGCCGAAGCCGCCGCGCCCCGAGGTGAGTGGCTGGCTGCCGGAGTTGATGCCGAGGTGGTCGTCGATGAACTCGACCATCCCGGAGACGGGCTGCCAGTCGGGCGGCGTGCCGAGGGCGTGCGCCGCGAGGTCGTTCTGGAAGACCTTGAGCACCACGTCGCCGTTGGTGTTCACGATGACGTCGAGGCGCAGATGCACCCAGGTCGCCTGCGCGAAGCTCGCCGCCGACTTGAGCAGCACGCCGGGACCATCGGCGTTCGGCAGCCCCACCGTGACGGCGCCCTTGCGCAGCACGATGCGGTGCGGGTCATCGTCGGAGAGCCCGAGGAGGTACGCGCTGTCGTTGACCGAGTTGCCCTGGCAGCAGAGGAACAGGAACGGCGAGAAGCCCGTGGGTCCGCCGCCAGGGCCGCGCTGAACGACGCCGCGAATGGAGCCACCCTTCGCCATCGGAGCGAAGCTCGCGAGGTTCGCGAACAGGGCTACCGCGCCATCGACGGCGGCGAGCGAGTTGAAGGCGTAGAGGAAGCTCCCGCCGCCCGGGGGTCGAGCGATGCCCGCAGTGACGCCGCGATCCACCGTCGCGATGTCGAGCCCGTCGTTCAGGTACGTCCAATCTGCTTCGGCCATCGGTCGCTCCTCAGAGGGTGGTCATGTTCGTCCAGGCGTTGTTGAAGTCCTCGACGGCCTGCGCGCCTCCGTCGAACAGCGCGGTGCTCGCCGTCACCGCGGCCCACGTCCACGCGTAGCTCTGGTTCGAGCGCCACTGGTCTTCGAAGTCCTCGCGCGGCTCGCCGTCGAACACGCCAGTCGCGGCAGTCACCAACGCCCAGTCGCGCAGGTACGGCACGTTGCTCCAGCCCGTCTCGCAGTCCTCGACGGCGCCGCCGCTGAAGGCGCACGTGACGAGCTGCGCGGGCGGCAGCTCGTAGAGGTAGACCGCGTTGGCCCAGCCGCTGTCGAACTCCTCGTAGCCCTTGAGCGCGCTGTCGAAGAACGCGAGCACCACGGTCACGGCGTCGAGCGACGCGAGGAGCGCGAACCAGCGCTCGAAGTCCTCCCAGGCGTCCTCGGGCGCGGTGCCGAAGCCTGCGAGCACCTCGAGGCTCGTCACGGCGGTGAGCGTCCAGTGCTCGGCCTCGCCGGGCAGCGCACCCTCGTCCTCGAAGCTCGGGTTGAGGAGCGCCATCAGAGCAGCTCCCCCGTGTCGCCGTTGCGAAGGGTCACGGTTCCGAGCACCGGGAACTCGCGCACGTTCAGCTTCACGTCGGCGGGCAGGCCGTTGAGCGTGAGGTCGAGGCGCGCGTCGCCCATCTTGCGCACGCCGGGCGTGTCGCGGATGACGTTGAAGAGATCCGACCAGGCGATCTCGCCGACCGCGTTCCCCTCGGCGTCCTTGATGTTGAAGCCGAAGTCCACGAGCGGGTTGGGCGTGCCGTCCTGCTCGCTGACGCGGAAGTAGCTCGCAAGGTTCGCGCGCACCCGGTCACGCACGTCGCTGCCGGCGAATCCCTGGCGCAGAAAGAGGCGCGCAGCGACATCGACGACTCGGTACACCGGGTCCTGCACGCTCACCTGGAAGGTCAGCGTGCACGGGTAGACCTCGGTGACCTGCCGCAGCACCAGGTTCTTCAGCGCGGGCGTCGGTACTGCCGCTCCCGCCGTCGACTGCGGGATCACGTAGAGGATGCCGGTGTTCTCCGCGATGGTCGGGTCCTCGTTCGAGGTGAGCATCAGCGCCCGCGCGACGCTCGGAAGCCTGCGCGCGTTGATCTCGAAGTCCTCCCTCGCGACCGTACGTGTCAGGGCGCGGAGGCTCTCCGGGGCGAGCAGCTTCGCGGAGGCCACCGTCTGGCGATCGGCGCCGCCCGAGGCGGGCAGCGGGTTGCGGACGGAGACCTGCACCGGGTTTCCGTACGCGTCCTTGAAGGCGCCCTCGATGACCACGATGCGGTCGGCGTCGACGTTCCCGACGCTCCCACCGCCCGTCTTGTAGGTGACCGAGACCGTGCCGCTCGGGGGCGTGCCGCTTACGCCGTTTCCGAACCGCAGCGTGGCGCGGTCATTCTGGTCGACGGCCACGACGAAGTGGCGATCGTTGGCGCGCGAGTCGAGGAAGCTGTCGACCTCGGTGAACGCGCCCTGCGGTGTGGTCACGAGCGCGGAGCCGTCGAGGTACGGGGCGTAGTCGAGGTGCAGCTCGAGGTCGGCGAGGCCGCGCGCGTCGAAGAGCTGGGTGTACGTCTTCGAGTTCTCGACCACCGCGACGACGCGCGGCGGGTCGGCGCCCGGGGTGATGACGGCGGGCGCGAGCAGCTGGAAGCGGACCGGCTCGGTGACCTCCTGCGTGCGCAGCACGGTGCCGGCCGGGATGGTGACGCTCGCGGCCGGAGGGCGCGCGAGCTGCACGAGGACGTCGGCGGTCGCGGCCTGCGCGCCCTGCAGCCGGTAGCCGAGCATCTTCGCGAGGGCCATCACGCTCTTGCGCTGCGTGGCCGTCACGAGGCGCGACTCGCGCGCGAGGTTGTCCTGGTAGAACGTGAGGACGTCGCCGACGAAGGCGTAGAGCTCGACCAGCAAGTTCCCGAAGCTCGCGACGTCGAAGTCCGTCCAGTCCGGGAAGACGCTCTTCACGAGCGCGATCAGCCGCGCCCGAAGGGCGTCGAAATCCTTGTCGGTGTAGTCGACGGACTCGGGCAGCGTGGCCACGGCGGTAAGCCTCCGTGGAGGCAAAGCCGTCGAGCCTCGGCTCTCGGGGACCCAGCCCCGGACGGTCAGCGCTCGAAGGACACGGCCACGGCCGCCGCCACGTCCCGCTCGCGCACCCGCACGCGAAGCGTGAGGGCCGGCCCGTCCTGCTCGACGCTCAGGCTGACGAGCTGAGCGCCGGGCACCCAGCGCCTGAGGGCGTCGCGCACGTAGACGCGGGCCAGCTCCTTGAGGGCCGCGTCGTTGCGCTGGTGGCGCAGGAGCGCGAGCCCCGCCCCAAAGTTCGTCCGCCAGGGCAGCTCGCCCGAGGAGCGCGCCGTGGCGCCCTCGGTGAGCAGCGCCTGGCGCACCTTGGACGCGAGCAGCGCCTCGCCGCTGCCCACGGCAAAGTCGCGCTTCTTGTCGCGGCGGAACGGGATGAGGAGGTTCTGGGGCTGCTGGCTCATGGTCGTCTCCTCACGGCACCGGCACGGCGCTGCGGACGGTCTGCAGGGCCTCGATGATGGCGTCGATGGGCGGGATGACGTCGTCGAGCGGACGCCCGGCGAGGTTCGAGAGGTCCGGCACCTCGGGCCCACCCACGATGCCGAGGAAGATGTTCAGGATGCCGATGAGCTTGCCGAGGCTCGCGAGCGACTTGCCGACGTTGGCCGCCTCCTGCGCCACGTTCGCCTGGGCGCAGCTCGTGATGGCCATGAGCCCCGCGTCCTCGAGCTCGGTCGCACGGTCGATCGCGCCGAGGATCTGCTGCATCTGCTGCTGCAGGTGCATGAGCTGGCTGCGCGCCTGCCGGAGCGTGTCGATGACGAGGTCGATGATGCCGATGATGGTGTACGGCAGCGACAGCTGCGGGATGAGCCGCAGCAGCTTCGCCACCTTCTCGGCCAGCTCCGGGATGCACGCCGCGAGCGCGGTCGGGTCGGGAGGCGGGCCGAGCGAATCCGGGATGGCCTTCACACAGTTGAAGACGGCCACCACGGTGTCGATGATGTCGAACAGCGGCATCAGCGGCGTGAGCGCCGGCTGGATCGCCTGCATCAGGTTGATCTGCTGCATCGTCACGCCGCCAGGCAGCGTGATGGACAGCGGATCAGGGATCTCCGGAATCTCGAGGCAGATGGGCAGCGCCACGGCGTCCTCCTCAGATGGGCTCGGCGATGGGGCGGACCACCCGCCCGGCGATCGTGACCTGCGTGGCCTCGAGCGAGATGGCGCCGACCGCGCGCAGCGTGAGCGCCGTGGTCGCCTCGAGCGTGACCGTGTTCTCCTCGGCGTCGAAGATGAGGTGGTCGCCGGTCTTCTTGTTGGTGAGCTTGAGCTTCCGGCTGTCCTTCGACTCGTCGAGCTCGATGCGGAAGGTCTGCGTCGCGAAGACGCGGTTGTCCGGGGGCGTCTTCTGCGCCTCCTCGGGCACTTCGCTCTCGCCGTTCGGCTTCCCCCAGTGCGCGGCCAGGTAGTACGGCGCCTCGACGTTCCCCTGGTTGAAGAACACCGCGACCTCGGCTCCCTCTTCGGGAACGGCGAACAGGCCGCGGTCCTTCGAGCCGCCGCCGCCCGTGCCGAGCGGCCAGGCCCACGCGCTCTCCGGCTCGAGCACGCCGGGAATGCAGACGCGCACGCGCCCGAGCTGCTCCTCGTCGTCGCGCTTCGTCACGTAGCCGACGTACAGCCCGACGAGCCGGGTGTCGTGCGTGTGGATGTCGTCGTCGAAGGTGCTCATCGGTGGCTCTCCGTCATCGCGGCACGCTCATGCCGGCCTCTGGGTCCTCGGCGCCGATGGCGCGCCCGTCGCGCCGGTACTCGACGTGCGACGCACCGCTCGCAGGGTCGATGACCTCGACCTCGGTCATTGCGCCGCCCTCTGCAGGGGTCGCGCGATTGGGCGAGCCACCTTGGGGCTGGCCTTGCGCCGCGGCCCCGGCCTGTCGCCGTGCTCCGGTGCCGTCGCGCGTGAGCTTCAGCTCCACGACGTAGCCGGAGGACGAGATGACGTGCTTCGCCTCGGTCACGTAGTACTTGCCCGAGAGCAGCCCCGAGATGCCGCGCACCTCGAGCACCTCCTTCGCGCGCAGCGTCGGATCGCCCACGACCTGCATCGAGAGCTTCACCGTCTCGCGCTCGGCGCGGCGGAAGCGCGCAGCCGACTCTCGCTCCGCGGCGGCCGGCGTCGGCGCCGAGGTCGGGTGGACGCTCGTCGTCGCGTTGCGCTCCTGCAGCGACGACGAGCCCGTCTCGGGGTCCACGACCTCGAGGACGTCGCTAAGCGTGGCGCGCTCGACGGTGCTGCTGCTGGCCCGCGACTCGATCGTCGCCTTCGTCAGAGGGTCGCGCCCGCGCACCTCGACGCGGCCGGTCCGGCGCGAGAGATCGGACTCGACGTTGAGCGAGATGATGTCGCCGCGCCCCGGGTCGGAGAACCAGGTGAGCACGTGGCTCGGCGCGCTCGCCTGGTTCCGCGAGCGCCAGTGGAGCCCGCCGTCGTCGACGAAGTACTCGAACTCTTCCCGTGCAGCGAGGCGCCGGAGGAAGCGTGCGTCCGTCTCGGCGGTCTGGTTGATGGTGTCGAGCACCTCGCTCGAGTCCTCGACGTCCGCGAACTCGCCCTCGTAACCATGCTCTGCGGCGATCTCCTTGGCCACGTCGCTGCGCGACTTGTTCGTCCACGCGCGCGTCTTGGCCTCGCGGTTCATCAGCACGCTGGTGGCCTGGCCCTCGATGGTCAGCGTCTGGAAGCCCTTGAGTTTCCTGACGACCACCCGACGCGGAGGGGCCATGTTGCCCGGGTAGCCCCAGGACACCTCGAGCGTGGCGCCGCCGATCAGCTCCTCGCGGTCGAAGAGCGCGAGGTCGAAGTTGTCGAGCTGGAGCGAGACCTTGTCGGCCTGGCGCTCGGCGTCCTCGTAGGTGAAGCCGACGATGCGGCCGTCGAGGTTGAGCGGCTCGCCGCTCGGCGCGCGCTCGTTCGAAAGGACGCTGATGCGGACACCGGGCCCGCTCCGGTCGACGAGCTCGGTCATGCTTCGACCCTCCGGCGCTGCTCGCTCAGGATGACGTCGGTGAGCACGCGCAGACTCGGCACGAAGAGGCGACGGCCGACCTCCAGCTCGAGCGTCGGATCGACGATCGGATCGGGCTGAAAGTCGGCGAGCACCCACCAGAAGCCGCAGGCCCGCGGGAGCGGCGCGAAGTAGCGCCCCGCAAGGTCGAAGAGCATGTCGCCCTGCGCGACGATGTGGACGCGCGTGTCTGTGTGCTCGCGAAAGCGGTAGGGCTCGCGCTCCGTGAGGAACAGCTGCGCGAGCTCGTCACGCACGCCGAGCGCGAAGGAGTGCCGGGAGCCGGTGCGGGGCGCCATCACTCGACCTCCTCGCGCAGCTCTTCGCTGGTCACGCGCGTGTCGAGGATCTCCTCGAAGGAGACGCTCGCCGTGTAGACGAGCACCAGACCGTCGACGGCGAGCTGCTTGTACTGGAACTCCACGCTGGCGACGACGCACTCGACGGTGACGACGCTCGGCCAGATGAAGAGGACGCGGGGCGGTGCCGTCGCGGCCACGCCCTCGGTGCCCTCGGGGGGCACCGTGAGCGCGCGCAGGAACGCTCGGAAGTCGAGGATGTTCACGTCGCCCGGCTGCTCGGCGGCGAAGAAGCGATCGAGGTAGAATTCCACGCCCGAGAGCTGCCGGTTCGCCGTGCTCTGGAACTGCAGCACCTGATGCGAGAGCCCAGGCACCGCGAGGCGGTTCCAGTTCACCTGCAGCTTCTCGGTCACCTGCGTCGGGTTGAAGAGGCACTCGAGCGACTCCCCGCTCGTGACGTTCACGAGCAGGCAGCGAGGAGCGCGGGCGAGAGCAGCATCGAGCGACACGCGTCCTCCTTCCTCAGTACGCCGGGACCGGCGAGAACGAGCGGGTGGCCGAGTCGCGGTCCGCTCGATGGACCGCGGTGGCGAGGGTCGTGCCGTCGACCTGGAGGTTGACGGTGATGGGCGGCGACGCGGGCGGCGCGGCCGGCGTCATCGGGAAGGATGCGGGGATGGCGGGCGTCATCGCCGCGACCGCAGGCATCGACGACATGGCGTCGCTCGCCGGGGCTCCCGGCGCTGCGGTCCCTGGTCGCGTCGGGCGCGTGAACGTCAGGTCCTGCACGCCCATGCCCTCGGCCATGTCGGCGCGGAGCGTGTCGCGGAAGTCCCGGATGCCCTGCTGCCAGTGGGTGCCCTCGCCGAAGAGTCCGGTGAGCGCATCGACCACGCCCGCGATGGCACCGGCCAGCTCGAGCACCACGCCGATGATGGCGTCGACGACTCCGAAGGCCACGAGCTTCATGCCCATCCAGATGTCGCTCCAGCTGCCGGTGAAGATGCCGCCGATGATGAAGACGACGCCGGTGATGACGTCGGCGAGGCCCGAGAAGACCGACATCACGATCTGGATGGCTGCGCTGATGACGGCGACGGCCGCCGAGACGATCGACACGAGCACGCCGATGGCGCTGATGATCCAGCCGATGACGAAGGCGATGACGTTGCCGAGCGCGGTCCAGGCGCTGCCGTTCTGCTGCGTCGCGGAGGTGCTGCCGAACATGTAGTTGATGACCTCCTGGATCTTCGAGCCGAGCTGCGAGAGCGCGCTCCAGAGCACCGAGCCGCCGGCGCTGATCCACTCCCAGCCCTGAGCGACACCTTCGGCGACCTCGATCACCGCCGTCATGGCTTGGACGATCAGCTCGAACACCGTCGCGAGCACGCGGCCGACGCGCTCGCCGGTGAGGCCGAACTCGCGGAACCGCGACGAGGCCGTCCCGGCGTCGTCCCGCTCCGAGAGGAAGCCGAGCGCCGTCCCGAGGCGCCGGAGCGCGCTGAGGAACGCGTCGATCGTCGGGCGCGCGGCCTCGATGCCCGCAGAGAACCCCGTCGCGATGCCCGCGAAGAAGTTCCGAATGCGGTTCACCCAGAGGAACACGTTGATGAGGAAGTCCTTGAGCCCCTGGTTCTCGGCGCGGTTCAGCTCGTCGCGCACGGCGCCCGAGAAGCCGCCCTGGTCGAACAGCTGCGTAAGCCCGCGGAAGGCGAGCGAGATGCGCGCTCCCACGCCCTGGAAGAAGTCCGCGATGCCGCCGACGTTGTTCCGGAAGGCGACGACGAAGCCGGCGACCGCGAGCGCGAGCACGCCGAAGATGAGCACCGCCGGCAGGCTCGTCGCGAGCAGACCGCCGAGCGTGATGCCCGCCGCCTTGAGCCCGATGATGAGCAGCGCGATGCCGGCCTTGGCTGCGATGACCGCGCCGACCATCGCGACGACGGCGCCGGCTCCCACAACGAACGCCGCGAAGGCGCGCTTCACCGGCGCAGGCAGCTGGCGGAACACGCCCAGCACGGCGTTCACGACGTCGACGACGATGGTGACGAGCGGACGGAAGACCTGCGCGAAGGGCTCGCCCGCGACGATCGCGAGCGTCTCGAGGGACCCCGCGAGGAGCCGCTTCTGCCCCTCGAACGTGTTGAGCATCTGCTCGCGGAAGCGCGCGGCCGTGCCGCCAGCGTTCTCGAACTGGTCGCGCAGGTAGGCGATGGCCTGGGCGCCGCGGACGGTCTCGCCGGTGTTCGTGCGGATGCCGCTCGTGACCTGCGTGAGGATGGCGTTCACGCCTCCGAGCGCCTCGCGCCCGAAGGCCTGCAGCAGGAAGGCCGAGCGCTGCGACTCGCTCATGCGATCGAGCGCCGGCGCCATGTCGCCCAGCACGTCGAGGAAGGCGCGGAAGCCACCCTGGCTGTCGACCACGGCGACGCCGATGCCACGAAGCCGCTGCTGCACCTGCGGGTCGGCCAGGCGCTCCATCGCCACCGCCGTCGCGGTCGAGGCACGCTCGACACCGGGGATGACGTTCTTCACGAGGCCGAGGGCGATGAGTGTCTCGGAGAGCGACTGGTGCAGCGCCTGGGCTCCGCGCGAGGCGGTGCCGAGCGCCATGGGCAGCTCGCTCGCGTTGAGCGCGAAGACGTTGACCGCCTGCAGCATGCGGTCGACCGAGATCGAGGCCTGGTCCGTCGAGATGCCAAAGGCCTTCATCGCCTGCGAGGCGAGCCCCGCCGCCTGCTGCGGTGACAACTCCCCGAGCGAGCCTGCGGCGAGGTCAAGCACGGGGATGAGGAGCTGCATCGACTCCTGCGCGTTGAAGCCTGCCTGCGCGAGCTCGCGGAGCCCCATCGTCGCCTCGGTGGGCGAGAACTGCGTGGCGATGCCGGCGTCGATGGCCGCCCCACGGAGCTGCTCCAGTTCCACGGCGGTGGCGCCGGACACGGCGGCGACCGCCGCGATCGACTGCTCGAAGCGGCCTGCGGCGTTGGCGAGCGAGAACGCCGCGCCCACTGTGGCGGCGCCAGCCGTGAAGACCGCGAGGCCGACGCCGAGTTGCTGGAACGCGCTCTGGATGTTCTCGGTGCCGAGCCCGACGCGGCGGTCGAGGCTCGTGAAGTTCCGCTCGAGGTTCGAGATGGCTCCGGAGGCCAGGTCACGGGCAGTGAAGACGAAGCCGAGCCCGAGGTTGTTGAGCGCCATCGGTCACCTCCGCTTCGCGGCCTTCTCGAGTTCCTTCGCCTCCCGTGCGCGCTGCTGACCGATGCGCTCGATCATCCAGTCGCGGTCACTCGTCGGCAGCTCGAGGGCATCGTCGAGCGTCACGGCGAGGCCGGAGCCTCCGTGTTGCTGCCAGCAGAGCTGGAAGATGCCCTCGCGCCAGCTCTCCATGGTCACGTCGGGGAAGAGGTGCTCCGGGCTTTCCGCCTCGCAGTCCTGTCCCGGCCCGGCAGGAAGAACCCCTTGTCGAAAGGGAGGTCGACGTCCTGCGTGCCGAAGCACTCGGGGCACTCGATCTCGATCGTCGTGTCCACGCCGCAGTCGACCCGGTCGAACTCGTCGACGAGGAAGTCGGCGTCGCGCAGCGTGAGGTCCTCGAGAAACTGGCGCTTGGCCTTCGCCTCGACGCCGTCCACGTCGAGCACGCGGTACGCGAGCACCGCCGAGAGGAGCTTGTCGGGCGCGGAGCGCTGGAGCGCCGGGAGCTTCCGCTCGTCCTCGCCCGTGAGGAGCCGGAAGCGGACGCGCTTGCCGGCGTCGGGCAGCGTCGTCTCGAAGCGGTTCCCGCCGACGAACGCGGCGCGGCTCTCCTCGGAGAGCGGGCGCACCGGGAGCTTGGTCAGCTCGACCTCCCAGTCGATGCGCGCGCGGCAGGCGTCGTTCCGGCAGCTGACACCGAAGGCGTACTCCGGCCCGTAGGTCAGCGCGCGGACCATGAGCAGGGCGAAGAACCGGTCGCCCTGCAGCACCTTGCCCCAGTCGACCTTGCCGCCCTCGCCGAAGACGTAGGGCCCCGGGTCGAGGGTCTCCTCCCAGCACGAGCCGAGCAGCTCGTCGATCTGCCCGCCGTTCTTGGCGAGCTTGCGGTCAGCGAGGACGCGCTCCTCGCGAACCTTCATGCCGCGAACGCGGCCCGAGAGCCCCGAAGGGCACGTGATGACGTCTGCCATGCGCTGCCTCCTCGGGGGCAAAGCCGCCGAGAAGGGGCGCCGGGGACAGCGCCCAGTCCTCGCTGCAGCGTTGCCCTGACGAGGCCGCTCGGCGACACTGCTTCACAAGCCTGAGGGAGAGCAGTGATCGAGCGCGAGGCATCCATCTACGTGAAGCCCCAGGGGACCTACTGGGCCACAACGGTGCTCGGTGAACTCGCGGCAACCATCACCGGCGCGGCCTTCGACTGGTGCTGGGTGACGAAGTACGGGCTTCCGTGGACCGCAGACCCGACGCACCACAATGTCCCCGTGAGCTTCAAGGTCCTGGAGAACGGAGCGGAACTGGGCGTGTTCGTGAAGCTGCGCTACCGCAGCGCCGATCCGACCGCGTTCGAGACCCAGGTTCGACAAGTCGCTGCGCGATGCGGCTGGCACGCGGTATTTGCGGACTACGACCTCGTGGCGGACCTCGGCACGGATCGCTTTCTTGCTCAGGAGCAAGGAGGTACGCCGACTCGGCGGCGCCAGCGAGCAGAACGACTCGTTGCGTTCCTCCACGAAACGTTGCTGCTCGCGCTCGACACGCTGGTGAAGGACGGCAATGACTGGCGCTTCGAGCACAGCACGCACCAGGAGAATCCGACAGGAACGACGTTCCAGTCCGTCGTTCATCTCGTGTGCAACCTGACCGACGCGCGAACTCAAGCCGCCGTGCGAACGTCGTCCGGCACCTTTGTGGTGCCCGTCTCCTTCTAACCGCTCACTGAACCAGCTCGAAGAAGTCGTACGTGAGCGTGACCTGCTCGATGACGTTCTCGTCGCTCTCGTTGTCCCACTCGCCGGCGACGAACTTGATCGGCCAAGCGCGCGAGAGCGACCAGCGGCGCAGGGTCACGCCGTCGCGGTCCTGCTGCACGACGTCGAGGTTGCGCTTGTAGTTCACGTCGGTGAGGCCAAGGCCGCTGGACGTGATGGCGACGTCCTGGAACCAGTCGAACAGGTCGCGGTCCTCGGTGGCGCCGCGCTCGAGGGTCACGTCGGAGAACGTGAGGCGGCCGGGGCTCTTGTTCGGGATGAGCGAGCCGCCCTCGAAGTACTGGACGTTCGCGACCTCGACAGACAGCTCGCTGCACTTCTGGAAGCCAGCGTGGCCGACGTCGTCGATCTCGACGATGAACTTGAACTTCTTGTGGAAGCTGCGCGGGTTGCCGATGACGGTCATGGGTTGCTCCTCGTCACACGCCCGCGGCAGCCAGCTCGGCCTCGAGGGCCCGCGTGTCCTGGCTGATGCGGAGGATGATGAACTCGGCCGGCTTGTTCGTGGCGAGGCCCACCCGAGCGATGAGCTGGCCGGCGAAGATGACGGTGGGGGTGTTGAGCTGGTCGGAGACGTCGACGAAGAAGGCCTTCGCCGGCTCTCGCGAGCGGAAGGCCCCGTTGTTCATCTGCGCGAGGAGGAACGCCGTGATGGTGCGCCGCACCTGCGCGCGGAGCCCCTCGGTGTTGTTCTTGTGCCGCGCGAACTCGAGCCCCTGCTTGAGACTTCGCTCGATGAAGATCACGCCTCGACGCTCGGCGATGTACGGGAAGTTGCCGTCGCCCTTGAGCGTGCGCGAGCCGTCGATGTAGCGCGGCAGTCCCGGCCCCGTGGTGAGCGGGTTGATGCGGTGCGGGTACACGAGGTCGCGCTTGCGCTCCTCGAGCACCTCGTCAGTCTCGAAGCCGAGCACGCCGAACATGCGCCCGGCATCGATGCCCGCGGGCGGGTCGTAGACGCCGCCAGGGCGCGCGGAGTCGGTGCGCGAGTAGACGCCGGCGACGATGCCCGAGGGCGGGACGACGAGCTGCTCGGACGAGCCGAAGACGCTCTTCGCCGGGTTCAGCACCTTCACGCGGGGCCAGTAGACGGCCGCGAACTCCGAGAGGTTCTCGAGCGACGCCGTCGTCGCGACGTACGTCACGATGTCCGTCGCGCTCTGGTTCGCGGGAGGGTCCAGCACCGCGAAGACGGCGCCGTCGCGGTCTACCTCTGCGTAGCGGACCATCGCGTTGTGGACGGCCGGCGTGGCCCGACCCGGCACGAGCAGCAGCGTCAGCTCCTGCAGCTGGTCGAGCGCGTGGAGCCCGGTCTTGCCCGCGTCGGAGCCGATGAAGTCGTTGTCATCGAGCCCGACGAGACCGTCACCGCCGCCCGCCAGCGAGACGGTCTGCGGTGGCGGCACCGACATGCCGACGAGCAGCTGGTCGATCGCGCGCACGTAGAGCGAGCCCGTGCGCGGGTCGTTCACGACGCGGTCCACGTAGCGGGCGTCGTCGGGGTTCATCGAGACGTTCGGGAAGGCCTCGCGGTAGACGCCGTCCTCGACGACGAGGAGGTCGAACGCGGTGGGCGAGCCGTTGGTCGCGGCTCGGACCTCGGCGTCGATCCGGTTCGCGTACGCGCCGGGGTCCTTGCCCTCGACGCGCACCGCGTTGGCGGTGCCGGAGGCCGCGCCCGTGTGAAGCGTCGTGTCGAGCCCGAAGGCGGCAGCCGTCGCGGCGCGCGCCTGCACGCTCGCAGCCGGGCCGGTGGCGACGGTGCGGACGTCGAGCACGCCGCCGATGCCGAACGCAACCACGACGGTCGGCATCGCAGCCTCGACGACGGCCTTCACCTCGAAGACGTCCACGGCGCGGAGGTTCGCGACGTTGCCGCCGCCCACCGACGCGGCGCCGGGGAACGCCAGGACGGCGTTCGCGGTGCCGCCCGTGACCTGCACTCGGCTCGAGGTGCCCTCGGTGTCGCTCGCGAGCCGGACGATGCCGCCCGGCGTCGTGGCGCGCCCACTGACGATGACGGCGTTGATCGCCGCCGCGACCTCGGTCGCCGTGGCGTTGGTGATGTCGGCGAAGTCCGCCGACGAGAATGCGACCGCCTGCTCGAGGCCGTTGTCGACCCGGAGGAGCAGCGTCATGCCGTCGGCCAGCGCGTACGGGCCTGCGCCGCCCGCGGCCATGGCGGCCGCCGAGCCGTTGAAGACGGCATCCACGTCGGCGCCGCCATCCACGGCGAGACGGATCAGGTCGCCGTCGACGAGCACGAAGGGGCCCGCGGCGGCGCCGAGCAGGACGCCTGGCGTGGGGCCACCACCAGCCACGAGGAAGCCGGCAGCGCGCACTGCGGTGACCGAGGCGGGCGTGGCGACGTCGGTGTAGTGCGCCGTGCGGACCACCCAGAGCTGGCTGCCGCCGTTCTCGAAGAATCCCATCGCGGCCAGCGCGAGGTCCGAGTCGGGGGTGAAGCCGCCGAACTTCGTCTGGAATTCGTCGAACGACGAGCAGAGCACGGCCTGCCCGATGGGCCCGCGCTCGGTGAGCCCGACCGCACCCGCGACGGACGTGGGAGCCGAGGGGATGCCGCGAACCTTCGGCTCCTCCTCGACGATGACGACCTTGGACGACAGGAGCTGTCCGCTCACGGTGCACCTCGCTTCTTCTTGGCCCTGCTGACGTCAGGGGGACGGCTGGCCTCGGGAGCCGAGGTCGGCGTGGGAGTCGTGGAGGGCGCGGGCCGCGTGGGCTCCGCGACGTGGCGCTTCACGGCGAGCTCGCCGCGCCGGACGGCGCGCACCACGTCGGGAACGGCGAGCACGGCGTCGTCGAGCGCGGGGCTCGTCACACCCGTGGCGAGCGTGAGCGAGCGCGGGGTGCGCCGGGGAGCGCGCCCCTGCTCGACGTCGCAGGCGCACTCGCCGAGCGCCTTGCAGTACGTCTCGTGGGCCAGGACGAAGACCTGGCAGCGGTTGCTCGTGTTCGTGAGCGAGACGGTCACGGGGCACCTCCTGCGAACGGCTGCGTCTGCAGCTGCGGGTCGGTGACGGCCTTGCCGAGGTCGAGCGGTAGCCCCTCGTCGACGTCGAAGCCGCGCACGACGAAGCCGCAGGTGAAGGCGCGGACGTCGTCCTTGCCCCCGAGCTGCGTGCGGAACTCGCCGTCGGCGTCCAGCTCCCAGCGTGCGACGCCGCGGGCTGCATCGTTCGGATCCCGTGGAAGATCGAGCCAGCGGTTCCGATTCAGGAACGTCGCCACCGCGGCCATGAGGTTGAACAGCTCGGCGGTGCGCTCCGAAGCGGCCGTCAGCGTGAAGACCAGGTCCACCGTGTACGGCGGCTTGCGGCGCACCAGCTCGGGCCCCGAGGAGCCGGCGACCACGTCTTCGTGGGGAACGTTGGCCGAGTAGAAGCGATTCGGACGCAGCGTCGGGCCGGAGAGCACGAGCGAGGGCACCTTCGCCATCGCGATGACGTTGAGCCCGTCGATGACGGTGTCGTCGTAGTCGACCGAGACGGTGGCGCTCACGTTGGCGAGCACCTGCCGCTTCAGCTCGCGGAGCAGCTGGCGGACGATGCGGGTGAGGTCTGCTTCCCGGGCGACGGTGGCGCGCGCGAAGCGGTAGGCCCCGGCGAGCAGCACGGACTCGCCCGCGACGGGTACGTCGTTCGCGTCGAGGTTCTGCAGCTCGACGTCGACGACGCCCGCTTCGTGGGCGGGCGTGCGAACGTCGGCGAGGCTGACGCCGGCCTCGTCACGAACGGCAACGATGGTCGCGCCTCGCTCGCCGAAGCGGACGGCCACGCTCGGAGCGAAGCCGGTGCCGACGAGCCGCACGAGGTCGCCGCCGCTGGCGGGACCGGCACCGGGAGTCAACGAGGCGAGGGTCGGGATGGCCATCAGACGGGCCCTCCGAAGCCGAGCTGCTGCGCGACCCGCTCGAGGAAGCGACGGCTCGCGCCCTCGCGGAACTTCTCGAACGCGGGTCGCAGGAAGGGGCGCGCGGGTACCTGCACGACGACCACGCCGCGCCCGCTGCCTCCGGTCGGCTCCTTGCCGGCCTGCCGCAGCAGCGCGAACAGGAAGCGCCGCATCTTCGGCGTGATGGGGATGACGACGGGCGGGCCGCCGTACTCGTGGAGCTGTGCGAGATCGACGAGGCTCTCGCCGCCACTCGAACGGGCCGAGCGCGGGACGCCGATGAAGGCCTCGTCGCCCTCGACGATGAGGGTGATGGAGTTGCGGAGGTCGCCGCGGACGAGCAGCGCCTTCGTCCCGCCGAAGCCCTCGAGCTGGCGCGCCGCGAGCGTGAGCGGAGCCGGCGGCTTGATGGGCTCGCCACCCGGCGCTTGGCTCGTGAGCCCCTGGACGATCTCGTTCCGGAGCCCCTGCGCCTCCTGGCGAATGGCCACACCGATGGCCGAGCGCAGGCGCTGCGGTCCAGCTGCAAGCAGCTGCCGCGCGCGAGCCCAGTCACCGGTGCGCATCACCGCCATGGCTCAGACGACTCCCTTCGCGCGCAGGCGCGGCACGTGCTCGTCGAGCCAGCCGAGCGCGACGTGCGTCGCCTCGTTGATGACCGCGCCCTTGCGGATGGACACCGCGGAGAGCGCGAGCGACTTCGCCGCCACGTCCACGTCCTCCGGGCGGCAGCCATAGTCGCCGAGCACCTCAGCGATGCGGCGCGCGGACGGCGTCGTGCCGTAGCGCCAGAAGTGCAGCTCGAGGTTCGAGCGGTAGGCCTCGGCCTCCCAGCGGGCTCGCGCGGCGCGGTCCGCGAGGTACGAGACCTCGAACGAGAGCCCCTCGCGGTCGTGCTGCACGACGTGCTGGTGCTCGTGCACGCAGATGACGACCTGACTCCAGAGGTCCCAGCCGCCTCGCGGCGAGCCGACCTCGAAGGGCGTGTAGATGCGCCGCCCGAGGGTCGTCGTGAAGTTCCGAAGGAAGCGGTCGCGGCTCTGGATACCGAGGGCGTCGAGCGCCTGCGCGACGAGCTGCATCTCGAGCGCGTCGCGCTTGTTCACGACCGTCGTCCGGTAGTGGTCCTGCATGAAGCGCCAGAACGCCCAGACCTCCTCGGGCCGGATGTCGACGAACACCTTGCCCACCACGGGCAGTGACTGGAGGAAGCCCTTCATCGGTCGCTCCCGCCGGCTGCGGCGGCGTCGGCCGCGGGCACGCAGGTGTGGCCGGTGACGCGCCCGTCCTCGGTCGTCTCATCGACGAACGCGCACACGAACGGTGCGCCGCTCTGCTCGCTCACGAGGTCGCAGTCGGCGAGCTCGTGGTACGAGCCGTCCGCGTCGCAGATCTCCGCGACGTTGCCCGAGCACCGCGTCGCGCCCAGCACGCAGTCGTCGATCGGACGGCAGTGCGCCAAGAAGCACGCGGCGAAGACCGAGGCGATGGCACAGCTCTTCATGCGACGCTCCGTGCGGCAGGTCGGTCCTGGAAGGACACGAGGAGGAGGTTTCGGCTCGGGCGCCGCCGGTGGAGTCCGAACCCGATGGACCGCGCCTCTGTCACGTAGAGACCGGGCGGCGTGCGCACGGCCTGCACGAGCGCTCCATCGAGCGCGTACAGCGCGCCAAGGCGGTCGCTCGGGCGAATGAGGGCATCGCCCGAGGCGGCGTCGACGAGGCCGAGCCGCTCGAGGTCCCTGAAGTGAAAGACCAGATCGAAGCTCGACCTGGGCGTGTTTCCTGAGGTCGCCATACGCAGAGCTTCAAAAGCCTCCGGCTCCACCTGGCAGGGGACGCGGACCGGTGGGTGCTCGCGACGAAAGGGCTCCGCGACGCCATCGTCATCGGCGTCGACCAAGACCGGCTCCTTGAAGTCGGGGTCGTAGCCGCCCGTGAGCGCGCCGGCGCCATCCGGATCGACCGTCGCCATCGCCGCGGTGTCGAGCCGGTGCAGCTCCGCGAGGAACGGGAAGATGAGACGCCCGCGCATCACGCCGCTCCGAGCGGCGACGGCCTCACGTAGGGCGCGAGCAGCGCGTCGACCTCCGGGTCGCCGGTGAGCTGGCGAGCGGCCTGCTTCGCGGCGTCGAGCCGGTAGCTCTGGTCGCGCGTTCGTTCCTCGATGATGCGCCAACGACTGCGGGCCTCGAACGAGGCGTCGTCCGCCAGCGGCGCGAGACCTCGGAGGACGAGCAGCAGACAGGCGCGGCGGATCGCGAGCGGCGTGCGGCCCTCGGGCGTGCCGTCGTCCTCGGTGAACCCCCAGAGCCCCTCGACGACGACGTTGCCACGGCCTCGGGGGAACACGCGGCAGTGGCGCAGCGTCAGGCGGGGCGCATCGAAGCCGGCCTGCACCGGGGCGCCAACGACCACGAGGTCCTCGAACGCCAGCGACAGCTCGCTGTCGCCGAGGGCGAGGCGATCCACGCGGATGGGCGGTACCGGCGGCTCCACGGACGGTGCCCCGCGACCGTCGAGCCGGTACGTGACGGTGCGTGGCTCGAAGAACCAGCCCGTCACGCGGTCGATGAGCCGCGTCGCCTCGTCGAGCAGCAGCTCGAGGCGTGCATCGCTCGCCGCGGCCGCCGCCACGCCCTCGGCGCGCAGGTCGGCGACCGAGGCGTACACGTCACTCCCGCTCGCGCTTGCCGCGGCGCGCGTCCTTCTCGTCGTCCTTGGCGGCCGGAGCCGCCGCGGTCTTCGGGAGGTCGTCTGTGGTGAGGGCGCCTGCCGGACGAGCGGCCACCACCTTGAGGTCGTCGGTCGCGCTGCGCTTGACCTTCGAGGCCTCGGTCTCGGTTGACTCGAGCACCTTGGCCTCAGCCTCGGTGCACACGTCGAAGGCGGGCGGCGAGTGGCGGTCGCTCGGCACCTCGCGCACAGCGCGCAGGTACTCGGCCACCGGCTTCTCCACGCGGTACCAGCCGCGCTCCTCCTGGAACTTGATGCCGGCGTAGGTGTAGCGCCGGAGCACGTGGCCCCGCCGCGGGTCGAAGGGCTTGAGGCGAACGAGTAGCGTATCCATAGGTTCTCCTCAGCTCAGAGCTGGACGTTGATGGCCTTGGCCACGCCCGGCTCCTCGGCGAACTTCACGTCGAAGCGCAGGGTCGCGACGATCTTCAGCGTGCCCTCCGAGATGTCTCGGTCGGACTCGACTCGGATCTGGCGCCAGATGCCGACGTGGATGTTCTTCGGGTTGCAGAGCAGGATGACGGTCTGGTCGCTGCCGACGCCGAGGTTCTCGGGGAACAGCGGGATCGGCTGCACGGGCACGCCCGAGTAGAGGACCGGCGCATCGCCCTCGAGGAACTTGTCGCCGACGGCGGTGGCGCGCTCCGCGAGCGTGTTGCGGTAGTCGAGGTCCGCGTCGACGCTGGTGAGATAGCGCATCGCGCTCTTGTCGCGCAGGTGCTCGCTCGGCAGAGTCTTCACGAGGTCGCGCAGCAGGTCCTTCGAGATCGGGTTGCCTGCTGCGTCGACGACGTGGCTCGTCGCCTGCTTGAGCACGCCGTCCATCGTCGCGAGGAACGGGTCCGCCGACACGGTGTCGCCGCTGACGAGGACCTCCTCCATGTCGCGGGCGATGGCGTCCGCCATCATCTCCATGATCGTCTGGCGCAGCTCGCCGCGCTCGATGCTGTCCTCGAGCACCTCGTCGGAGAGGCGCACCTCGGCCTTGAACAGCTTGGCATCGAGCTCGACCTGCGAGAGGTCGGGCGCGGCGCGCTGACCGGCCGGGAGCGCGGTCGCCTCCTGTCCGGGCCGCAGGATGCGGGTGCCGAACTTGATCTTCGAGATCTGCTGCTTCGGCGAGGCCATCGGAACGACGGTCGCCTGCTGCATGAGGACGGACTGCTTGATGAGCAGGCGCATGAACTTCTGCGCCTGCGCGGGCTTGAGAATGCCGCCTCCCGCCGTCAGATCGGCGAGCGCGAGGTCGGCCTTCTCCAGGATGGTGCGGTTGTCGAGATAGCTCATGTCGCGGCTCCTTGAGACGGGGGAATCAGAGGTCGTGGAAGGAGACCGCCTTGTCGACGTTCTCCCGGTCCTTCGGCTTGTTGAGGTCGAGCGGCCATCCCACGTCCTCGACGCTGGCCTTCGACACGTGCTCGGCTGGCGCGGCGCTGTTCGGCAGTCCGAACTGCTTCTCCACGCGGCCGAGGCGCTGCTGCTGTTCCTTGACGGTGTCCGAGAGCGCGCGGAACGAGTCGGCGAGCTTCGCGAGGCTCTCGGCGACAGGCGCGCCGGGATCGGTGGGTACGGTGGCGGTGGGGGCCTCGCGCTTCTCCGTCTTCGCCGGGGCGGTCTTGCCGGCGAGCTCGGCGAGACGCGAGAGCGCCTGCTTGGCTGCGGCGACGTCGCTCGCGAACGTGCTCGTGCCCGCGGGCTTCGCGGGGTCTTCGGTCTTCGCGCGCGCCTGCACGTCGGCCGGCGCGTTCGGGTCGACGGCGTCGCTCGGAGCCGCGAAGCCGGTTCGCTCCAGGATCTGCTCGGCGGTGGCGCGCAGCTGCTCGGCGAGAGCCGCGAGGCGCAGGTCGTTGCTGTCGGCGCCCAGGGAGCCGAGCAGCTCGACGATGGCCGTGAGGCTCTCGAGCGCAGCCAGCGCGGCCCCGAGCGGCGAACCATCGGCCACCGTCCACGTTGCGTCTGCGGACGGCGTCATCGAGGCATCGGCGCCGTCCGTGGTGGCCTTCTCGGCCGGGGTGTTGTCGTCCATGGCGTCATCCCTCTTCACGATGAGAAAGCGGTGCTTGTTGGCGGCGCGGTCGACGAGGGAGACCTCCTCGACGACCATGTCGATGAGTCGGTGCACGCCGTCGGCGCCCTCGGCCTTGTTGATCCGGTTCGTCATGCGGCCTCCGTCTGCGGCTGGGCGTCAGGCGTCGCGGGCGGCGGTGCCGGCGCCGGTGCGGGCTCGGGGACCCGGCGCGCCGAGCCGCCGATCGAGAAGCCGGTGAGGTCGCCGCTCTTCACGCGGTCCCACAGCTCGTCGGAGAGCACGCGCACCGCGAGCATCCAGGTGCCCTTGCGCACGGTGAGCTCGCCGATCGTGAAGTCGGTGGGCGCGAGGTAGCTCTCGAGCACCTTCACCTGGTCGTTCACCCGCAGGCGGTGCATCAGCCCGAGCCCGCCGAACTCCTCCATGAAGCGGTGGGCGGCGGCGCGGATCTCCTCGGTGGAGTAGATGTCGCCCTGCGCGTCGACGACCTCGGGCTCGAGCACGATGCCGAGCACGTAGCGCTCGTCGTTCGGATCGAGGCCCTTCACGAGCTGGGTGGTCTTGTCGAAGACCAGCGCGTCGAGGCTCGGGTCGAGGGGCAGGTGCTCGCACTTGGCGACGAGCTCGAAGTCCTCGGCCTTGCGCACCGGGTAGTTGGCGACGAAGAGGCGCATCGCCTGCTTCACGCCGCCGCGGCCCGAGGCCTCGCGGACCTTGAGACGAAAGACGTGGCCGACCCGCTTGAAGGCCGCGACGTTCTCGGGCGTCGGGTTCAGGACCGCGATGAACTTGCCGCGCACCTTCGAGAGCGCGTCGACGAACTGCTCGAGGTCGATGACGTTGTCCTTGTCGAACCACTCGCCCGGGTACGGCGGGTCGATGAAGAAGAACGTGTCGGGCGAGTCGTAGGCCTTGAGCGTCTTTCGGTAGTCCTGCCGTAACCCCCGTCTCGTCCCCAGCCATGCGTCCGCCGAGATCGTGTGATGAGCGAACATGACCGAGCCAACATCACGCCTCGACGCTGCAGCTCTCCTTCGTCTCCTCGTTCTGCGACGCCCTCCAGGCAT